>FLOH01000676.1_pt1 | contig 65519 bp, 54 predicted proteins | sample 756751 | NCBI WGS metagenome assembly FLOH01 (sample SAMEA4026879, study PRJEB14308) | marine metagenome | biome: coastal water; material: water | depth 74 m
ATGTGGTAGACGGAATTGGCATAGCCGATCGCGTGAAGCAAGGTGTACAGATGGCTTCTCGTACAAAAACACTCCTGGATAATGAGTAAGAATAAGTATTTATTGCTTGTGCAACTGGGTACACCTGACTCACTAGAGAAACAGGATGTGTCTGATTATCTATCCAGTTTTCTAATGGATCCTGGGGCCATCAGTTTACCCTATTTACTGCGTTCTTTACTGGTAAAAGGAATCATTGTACCACGACGAACCGAGAAAGTAATTGGCAGATACTCCCAAATTTGGGACTCGCAGAGAGGCTCCCCTTTAAAGTATCATAGTGAAGATTTGGTAGTTTCTCTTCAAAATATTCTTCAAGACGAGTATGAAGTTCGGCTCGCTGTTTTATATGGTGAACCGGGATTGGAAACGGTTATGAAGGAAATTACAGCTGATGAAAAATCAAGTGTGACGATCATGCCCATGTTTCCCCATGAGACACCTGCCACCACAGGGGCGGTACACAGAAGAATACAAAGAATAGTTGATCAGCTTGACTTTGCTCTTTCAATACAATGGATTCCTGCATTTTTTGGAACAGAATGGTTTTTGAAAGCTTTTGCAAGAAAAATAGTTAGCCATACCCCTGCAAATTTTGATCGAATAATTTTCAGTTTCCATGGATTGCCGCTTAAGCAGGTTAATCTGGCACATCCTGGAAAAACTTGTATTGATTTAGACTGTCATCAAGGAACTTCTGGCTCAGGATTAAGATGTTATACTAAAGATTGTTATCAAACAGCTCACTTATTGTCAAAAGAATTGAACTTACTTCCTGAGCAAGTTATTGTTTCATTTCAATCGCGATTTGGGAGGAATTGGACAAGCCCACATACGAGTGATGTATTGAACGATTTTGCGGAGAAAGGCCTCTCTGTTCTATTGGTTAGCCCTTCATTTACAGCAGATTGTCTTGAAACAAGCTGGGAGATAGGGATCTTATTTCGTGATGAGTTTTTAAAGTCTGGTGGGAAGAAATTTGAATGGGTTCAGTCATTGAATGCCGATGCCGATTGGGCTGAAGCCATTTCTATAGGAATTCGATAGCACCAGTCTCATTTTTTGTATTTTAGCCCCGATAAACGATTGATATATGTATACATATGCTTTTTACACCCATATTATACTAAGCTTGATTACACTTTTGTCAGGCCTTTTCACTTTGGGCCTGGCCTTTATAGGGTATCGTAAAAATCAAGCTTATACAACTCGTCATAGGTATTTGGGATCTGTTTATGTTGTTGCCATTTATTTGCAATTATTTCTTGGGATTCTTATGTATTATTCTGAGGGAATTAATTGGGTGGAGAATAATTTGATTGATCCTGGTAATTCACCTACCATTAGGTTATGGGAAATCGAACATGCTGCCATAATGGTATTTGCTCTGTTCTTAGTTCAGATTGGATATATTTTTATCGGCAAAACAAAATCATCCAGAAGGAAGTTCATTCTCAGCTTTTATTACTTTGGAGTACCCTTGCTCCTGATGATATTTACCATGTGTATGGCAATGCGCTAAATCATTTAAGATGAATCTTTAAGGATCTCCAGCTATAGATAGCTACCACAATCAAACAAATCATCGGTAAGATAAACGAGAAGGCAACCTCTGGGATATATCCAAGAATTTGAACGTCAGAGAATCCGTCGCCTCCAATATCCAATATCCGACCTTGTAAAGGAGGCAAAAGCGCACCTCCAACAATAGCCATTACCAAGCCTGCAGATCCAATCTTAGCCTCATCACCCATATCTCGCAAGGCGATTCCATAAATGGTTGGGAACATCAATGACATAAACACAGATACAGCGACCAAACAGTACAAACCTCCAATTCCTGGAATGAGAATGGTTCCTGCTGTCATCAGAACACCTCCCAATGCAAAGAAATACATGAGTTTGGCTGGGTTCAGGAACTTCAAAAGTAGCGTACTGATCCACCTGCCAGAAAGAAAAGCAATCATGGCGGCCATATTGAACCATGTTGCCGTAAGATGCTCACTCTCAGGTCGACCGGCATTCAAATTGTCTACGTATTGGAATATGAATGTCCAGCACATAATTTGAGCTCCAACATAAAACGCCTGCGTAATAACCCCTTCGCGGTATCGTTTATTCTTGAGAAGCATTTTAAAGGTTTTACCAACTGCAAGGCTTTTCTCTTGTTTCTTCTTTGGCATCCTGGAAACTGCCATAATACCTAAAATGATGAGGACCAGTATTCCTAAACCGATATAAGGACCACTAATAATTCCTAAATCATTGGTGCGTATAGCAGCCTGCTCAAGGGCTGGGAGTGTGTCATAAATCAAATCCCCTTTGCTGTGTAATATATTTCCAACAGAGTCTATCACATCTTCATTGAATAAATTATCACTTTGCAAACTCTTTATGACAAAAATCTGGGCAACCAACATGCCCATAAGAGAGCCCATCGGATTGAATGATTGCGAAAGATTGAGCCTTCTGGTTGCTGTTTCAGCAGGCCCCATTGACAAGATGAAGGGATTCGCTGTGGTTTCAAGAAAAGCCAAGCCAAAGGTGAGGATATACAAAGAAGCCAGGAAGAAGCCGAATTGCTCATTGGCTGCGGCCGGGTAAAACAATAAGGCACCTGTAGCATATAAACCGAGGCCCAATAAAATTCCAGCTTTGTAGGAGAATTTTCTAATGAAAAGAGCTGCTGGAATGGCCATAGTTGCATATCCTCCATAGAAGGCCAATTGAACCAGGGCTGCTTCAAAATTGGATAATTCACGCATGACCTTTTTAAATGCTGAGACCATGGGATTGGTCAGGTCATTGGCTATTCCCCATAAACAAAACAGACTGGTTATCATTATAAAAGCATAGATAAACTGCTTTGGTACAAGTGCTTTCTTCTCAGTAGTCATGGAATTGAATTTTGTAGCGTTAGAGAATCGAAATCAACAGGGAGTAACACCTTTTTTCAAAAGGATGTTTCCATATTTGGCAGTTTCCCCTGTCATGACAACGGCAAAGGCCTGCTTGGCTCTATCGTAAAAGGCGAATCGATCAATACGCTCAACCTGATTGATCGCTGGATTGGTCAATTGAATACTGGCCAGATAGCTTCCCTCAACTTTTGGATCCAGACTGTCTCCTTCAACAGCAGCCATCATTACTAAAGGGTGAGGGACATAGGCATCCAACTCGAATAAGGGAAGAATGCCCTTTAGTAAATCAGAAATTTGTAATCCATCAGCCCGAACAACAACGGGATTAAAGGTATCACCAGGGAAATGAGCGTCGGCTAATATGATCTCATCACCATGGCCCATACTGGAAAGTATGGCGAGTAATTCAGGACTAATCAATGGGGATATTCCTTTCAGCATATTTATAAATCTTTGAAAGCGTTTTCGGCTGGATTAAAAGTAGGGAAAAAAGGGGAAAATCCGTAAATTGCTTCCAGCCTTAGCTCTATAAATGAAAAAAATTCTGGCAATTGAAGATGAACAGATAAATCAGGATTTGTATAAGCACATCCTGAGTGTTGCTTTCCCCAATTATGAGGTGTACCAAGCCTTTGATGGAGAGGAGGGTTTGAAAATTGTTTTTGAAGAACTTCCAGATACCATCCTTCTCGACATAAAATTGCCAGATATGGATGGAACTGATATTTGTCGGATTCTGAAATCAGATGATCGCTCAAAAGATATACCGATCGTAATGATATCTGCTTTAGGTAACGATACAGAAGTGAGAGTTAGGGCTTTAAATGCAGGTGCGGATTCATTTCTTACGAAACCATTTAACAGAACTGAATTTATTGGTTTGATTAGCGTCATGCTCAGAATCAGGCATGCTGAACAAATCCTAAAGCAGCAGAACCATGAACTGGATCAGTATATACAATTCCAAGGCAAAAGCTATCCGGAAAATGGAGCGTTTAGTAAACAGATATCTGCTTATGACCAACATTTTTTCTGGGAGCTTGATGAACACAGTAAAATCACCTTCTTAAGCGCTGGAGCAGAGAGCATTATTGGATATACGATAGAAGATTTAGTAGGTCAGGATATCTCTAAGGTGAACCTTTTTCCAGTGAAGAATTCTTCAGAACCATTTCGGGATATTGAATGGCAAGGATTGAAAAAGGATAATCAGGAAATATGGTTGGCTGTAAGTGGGTTTCCCATTTTTGACCCATCAAAGAGATTTAAAGGATTCAGAGGATTGAGTCACAATATTACTGACCGGAAGAAAATGCAATTAAATTTGGAAAAAAGCTTGCAGGATATTGAAGGCTATCAAGATAGAGTGAGATCTATGAACAGGGATTTGACCAGAGTAGAGGAAAGAGAGCGGAAGAATATAAGTGAGCATTTGCATGATGGATTAGGAGCTACTCTGGCGATAGCAAATATGAAATTATCCACATTGTTTGAGCAAAACCTGGATCCTGATGTGCAAAGAATTATTCATGAAGCATCTGAATTATTGATGAATGCAATAAACGATTCAAAGTCGATAATATATGAATTAAGCCCGCCAATGCTCTATGAGCTTGGATTGATGCCTACGCTGAAATGGAAGCTTGAACAAGTTGAGAATCAAAGTGGTTTGGAGACTAAATTGGAGTCTGAAGATGATTTCAAAGGTATTGACAATGAATTCCTGATTTTTGTATACAGGATTATTTCAGAACTTCTGTTGAATACCATGAAGCACGCAAAAGCTGAAAGAGTAGTCGTTAGCCTGAAAATGCTCCAAAATACATTGTTGATTGAAGTTCAAGACAATGGAGAGGGAATGGATACTGAAATTCTGTATTCCAGTGAAAAGAAGTCTAGTTATGGATTGTACAACATGAGAGAACGTATCGAAACTCTTGGAGGATCGCTGAGGATAAAGTCTGAAATAGGACAATTTACAAGTACCATCATTCGATTACCAGTCTAAATCTAGTACCCTAATTAATCGTGAAAATTAGAGGTGCTACACTTCTTCTGTTGTTCTCTGGTCCCACGGCTATGATATTATCAAAAACCAACACTTGGCCTCGATTCGTTTTTGTGATTTGTTTAATCATCTCCGGGGTGAGCTCATCGCTTGTTGATTCATATTGATAATTATTAAACCCTCTTTGCATACTCAGTTTGAAGGATTCAATTTTGTAAGGATATTCAAAATCAAATTCATCCGGCATTTTAGGCGTAATCATTCTTTCATTGATTATGATTTCCTTATCGATGAAGCCATCAGTTCGATTGGCAATGGACGCAATGGGATTGGGTAATTGTTTGATTCTAAATGTTTCAGTTCCCATTCGTCTAGTTGTTCCATCTATTCTGGCTTGAACAGTAATTGTGGCTTCTTTGAATGATGCTGGAACTTTGGCCACCCAATCATTTCCCGTGCTCGGTTTTGTTAAAGTACCACAGGAGATACTTGCTGTTAGATTTTCTGAAGGAATCCCTGAGACCGAAATTGATACTGTATTGTTTACACCAATATAAAATACGTTCATTTTTGTAGCAGAAACAGTTACTGTTGGTTGAGCAACAATGTAAGAACCAGAGAAGTGATAATCATTAGTTCCTCCAGAACTCGTGAGAACCTTAATGATACCGGCGTATTTATTTAGTCCTTCCCGATTGGATGGAAGTGAAATCTGGACTTTTCCTGGCTCGCTAATTATTTTTGTAGCTCTGTCCATATCATTAGGACGTAAACTATCTGTTCCAGCTAATAGATAAACCTCAGGACTTTGCGTGGTATCATAGGCCGCAACAATAACTTCTGCTTTATAGGAATCCCCTTTGAAAATGTAATTACTGATCGGTAATACTTTTGCACCAATTTTGTCATATTTAAAATCTTCCTCGCTAATGGAATTCATCAGAATATTCAAGATGTCAAATTCAATATTATAAACTTCCGTGATAAGTTTATTTAAAATGGTAATATCTGCAGCCAAAATAGTATCATAGAAATGATGCATTTCCCAGGTTTCGGATTTTCCTTCTGCATTAAAAAAATCTACGTTTGTTTGTAAACCTAGTTTTATCAATTCTCTGTGTTTTGGTTCAATCAAATCGAGCATTTTACGACGGTACTCTTCTAATCGAAGTCTTAATTCTCCAGCCTTGCCATCTGATCCGGTTTCTGATGGCCCCATGAATAGTCCGGTCGGCTTGATATTGTCATCAAGTCTGACAAGATTCTGGAATTCAATGATTTTGGCGGAGTCCTTTTCTATCGACTCTGTATGAGCAATTAATTCAATCCTCAAGTTTTCAATGTAATCGATCAATTCTTTGGATAATTTCTGGGCTTCCAGCGCTTTGGTCCAGAAGGGGAGAACCTCAGTCTGATTCAACTGATAACTTCGTTCAAATTTGCCATAAGAATCATCGATTTTCTGAGAGAAGGTAAGATTGGTTCTTACAATACTTTCATTAACTACAACAAAAGCAGTCAGCACTTCTTTTGAAACGTTGAGGGCGAGCAGGGCCGTCAGAACCAAATACATCATGGAAATCATTTTCTGTCTGGGAGTCTCTTTATGGCCTGCCATTTAATTGGAATTTATTGTGAATTGTAAATACAGGGCTGTTTCTCCAGGTTCGATCAAGGAGAAGTCATCAACTTCAAAGTGCACAAATACCTGATGCCCCATATTAATTCCAGAACCAGTATAACTGCTTCCTATATCGTAAAGGATAACATGAGGCATATGACTTAAGGCGACTCTTCCAGTGGGTTTTCCATACTTTCCTGCGATCAAACCTCTTGCCTGCCTTACCTCAATAAAAATTTGGAAACCTTCGGGACTTTGTCCTGAGACGATTTCTGCAGTAATGGATAGGGGTGGTTCTGAAGGACTTACCTTCGTCCTGTAGTTTATCCATATTGAGCTGTCCACAAATGGCTTTCCCTGAAGACAATTATTAACTAAATCAGTAAGATCCAGGCCAATCGTGCTTTTTTTTGCGATAGTCACAATGTTTTGTCCACAGCTCAGACTTACTTGCATCCACAAGCTAAGCAAAATAAGAAGTGATGTTTTTCTATTTAACACTTTTTTGAAATTTTATTTTGTAGACTTTTTGCTTGATCGGCACTTCAAGAAAATATTCCTGACCAAGTGTTAGATCAATAGTACTTTCTTCTCTAACTATGGAATACTGACTTGGTAGTCCATTCGTGTATATCTTGACTTTCCATTTTCCCGGCCTTAAATCCTGAAATGAGAATTCCCCATCCATATTGCTTAGGACTCTGAATACTTCACCTTCTTTTTTTGCTTCAATTAACAGATTCTTAATGGGTTCATTATATTGAATGAAATCTTTGTCAAATGCCGCTGAATCTTGCTCAACGAGAAGTCGCCCATGAATATTGGCGCTTTTAGTCATGGCCAGCTGAACTTCTGTAACTTGACCTGGGAGAATACTGACCTTGAATGGTCCTGTTTCTTCAAGAATCGTATTGAGTCCAGTATTCGAATCATCCATAATCAGGTAATAATCACCGTTTAAGACCACAGGGAATTCAAAATTGCCATCCTTGTCGGTCAGGGTATAATTACCTGCCAGATTAATAATCAAATCCTCCACATTTTCAACCCCATGGTTTAGAACTTTCCCTTTTAAACTTCCAATATTATCTACCTTGTTGGTTCTTAGCCTGAGCGAATAGCTATATTTGAAAAAAGCACTGAATTCTTTTTTATCGAGTGAGTTTTTGACTAATCGATAATTGACGCCGAAACCAAGATCATGTTTTTGGTTGATCGTATAATGGCTACTTACCGTCATCAGACTTCTGTCTCGATAATACTCTTCAACCTGATAATTGTTCTGGTAGGATATCAATAAGCTCAGATTATTTTTCAGTCGTGCATTCATCGAGGCCCCATAATAATAGTTACTGAGATCTGATTTCAGATACTTTTCACCCATTTGATAGTTGATAAATCCATCTACTGAGAATTGTGGCTTAAACCGATAAGTCAAAGAGAAATTCGCTTGTACCACGTTATTTATTTCACCTTCAGCCATGGGGAGGAAATTTTGCACCTTTCCTACTTCAACATAGCTATGAATCCCCAATTTTGAATATCTGTTCTGGGTGCTCATCCTTGCGGTGTATTCAGTATAGTTGAAAAGCTGAGGTTCAGTCCGATCTTCTCTGGTTCTTCTGTAAAGCGCAAAGGATATGCGATTATTACCTTTAAATCTGTAATCAGTAGAAAGATTCAGATTCTGGCTAAAAGGAGCATTTACGTAGACTGTATCCAACACCATATTAGCGTGGTTTAAGTCATAATTTATTGAGATATTAATTTTTGATTTTATCCTTGTGCTTACTCCGGTAGAGAGAAATCGGGAATTGTTATAAAAGCCTGGAAAGTCTTTATCAGCCTGTGTATAGATAAAATGCCCTCTTGTATTTTTCAACTTGGTATATACCAGTGTTTTATAAGCTTTATAGAATTGACCATTTTGCAATCCTCCAGCGAGTTCAAGCTCAAGATCAATCCACTTAAGAGGCTTCAAGCCTCCCGATACCATGAACAAACTGGCGGAAGTTTGATCTGTATAGAACTTTTGTAGATAGCCTCCTTTAACATATTTTTTTTTACTCATATTGGAGGAAAGATATACTGAGCTTATCATCCTGATTTTAGGGTAAAACCGAGGATAGTTTACGAAACCTCCGGCAAGAAATCGATTTCCATGGTATTCATATCGTACTCCCAATCCATTTCTTGAGGCTTCAGTGAGGTCACTCAAACGATAATTTGAATCTCCAAGGATGAGTTTGCTTTTTGGTGAGGTGTATTTCAAATAATACTTATCATTGAAACCCAAAAGAGGATTCCCTTTCTTTTGTGGCCCCCGTAGATGAAATTCTATTGATCGCTTTTTGGATTTTGAGATTTCGCCGATTCCTCGAATATCAAACATCATTGAATATATCTGAGATCCTCTTGGATTATCAGTGACCATCATGGTCGATATTTTTATGGGGAGGCGGTTGTATGCGTCAAAACTTAATTTTTTTGATGGAATCACATCAAAGAAATAGCTGTTTGTTGATTTATTTTCAGGATCATCAACAATGTAGCTTGTCAAACTAACACTTTGTCTGGCATATTGAGACTGGTTTTCATAAGCTGTAACGGGTACTCTGATTCGCATTGTTGAATCAGACATTAAATGGACGGTTTTTGAATTGATTTGTCCTTTTTTCAAAGTTGTCAGGTTGACATCAACCTCTATATTCGATAAGTTGCTAATGATGAATGTAGCAGAAAGAGTGTCTCCAGCAGAAACATATTTTGTGGCTTCAATTGTTTGCACTAGTAACTCATACTTTGGTACAATGAATACTGGAACTTTAACTTCTCCAATCTTACGGCCATCAACTCGGTTAAAGCCTTCGATAATGATTTCGTAGGCCCCAACCTTGGCTGATTCAATAATGTGGAAAGGCAATACTTTTAGCTGATTCTCAGCAGAGTCTACCTTGATGGAAGTGTATTCAACTAATTGAGTCCAGCCAGGAGGAGTTTTCATCTTCAGACTAAACTCAACAGCTTCCTGACTGGGATTGCACAGTTGTACAATCAAATTGTAAGTAGATCCTGGAGATAGATTTTTCTCTGTTTTGTCAATTAACTTTATCTCAGGATTTTGTGCAAAGCAGCTTCCCAGCTCTGTAGATAAGACAGTTATGGCGATGATTAGTGCTAGTTTCCACATGTATATCCATTATCCCTTTTCTTCAAATATGCCCATCAATAGATCCGGGAAAAAGTCAGAAGTAGAGTGTATACTCTAATCCAAAAACATCTTCGTTTTTACCGGCTGCAATAATAAGACATTGATAAGTTTGCTCTCCTTTCAATCCTCTTAGATCAAGTCTGAATCTTGCTGAAGTAGTTGGGTACAATCCTTTTTTACTGGCCTTAATAGTTTTGATGGACTGACCTTGCTCATCAAAGAGTTCCATGCTGACCTCTGGAGAAATGTAATGCTGTCCCGAGTTCACAAGATCAATTGCTAAAAAGAGTTGATCCCCTTCGCTGATTAAAGTAGGCATCAAAAATTGCAAATTTCCTGTACCTTGATCAACTATATCGGTAGCTATTTGAATGGCATATCGAGTAACAGTTTTAATGTTGAGTTCACCGACTTCCTCAGGATCAATTGGATTTACACCTTCTACCATAAGAACGCTCCAATAAGTTCCACAGACACTATCATCGACAGGAATTGTAATTTCAAATTGGATGGTTCTGACCTCATTGGCATTCACGACAGCTGATTTTGGACTGAAATTGATCCATGAGATATTGGATCGTGCATGCGTTACATCTTCATCGTAATTCGTATAATCCTCATAATTGTACAGAAGATCAGTCTGATATACTTTGAACTCCTGTGCCTTGTCTGAACTATTTTTGATTTGTATTTTTCCTGAAAACACCTCTCCTGGAGCACCAGTATACTCATATTTGAGTTTTCCAACAACTTCTATCGATCCCAATGCTCCTAATGGAATAATACCTGCCAACAGAAGAAAAATCAAGTATCTGAATTTTTTCATAAGATCACCTGCTTGGTTTGTGAAAATTAAATGGCGCCTGTAATAGTCAATGTAACTGTTACTGCTGCAGCTGCGGTAGCCCTGATTTCTGCGTAATTGGCTGCTGGATTATCCAAACCCCACGTGTACTTCAGGTTATATCCATCGGTGGCACCAGTTCCTGAATAACAGCTACCAATATTGTTTACCAATGCATTGTCAGTAGGGGCTAGCGTAACAGCTGTAGCTATTGGTGTGCCAAAATCTCCTGAAGAATTTGCACCAGGAACCTTAACAAGAGCTTTTAAAAATGTACCTGGAGGAACAGTTCCTGTATATTTTGCATACAAAGTTCTTGGTGAACCTTCAGAAATAACAGAGGAGTATTGAATATACGCACTGGAGTCTGATTTTTCAGCCAATACGGCTTCACCAGCAGCCAATGAACCGCTTAGTACGAGATTAACGGGTCCACTTTGAGTTCCCAATAATGCTACTTCTGCCAAACCAAGCGATATGGCATGATCTGCAGAATTAGTCTGAGCTTGCATTTTGATACCCATAGAAAGGCATATGGCAAGAGCACCTAATGTTAAAATAGTCTTTTTCATAGTCGTCATTTTAAGTCAATATTTATTTTATAATTATTTGAGTCATTAGCAAGACCGCTAAGATAGGTGTGGGTAAACCATGCCAGGAATAGGCAAAAGACTAATTTTGGGGTGCGAAAGCCTGATTTTGTGTACGAAAGCTGATTTTAGTTGCCGTCGTGTGCCGTGATTGTAAATACCACAGTAATAGTAACCGGTTCTACGGTGGCTTCAATCAAGTGATAATTAAGCTCAGGTCCATCAGGACCCCAGGTAAAAGTTAATTGAAAACCATCGTTGTATCCGGTTCCTGTATAGCAGCTACCTATCGCATTAACAAGTATTTGATCAATATTTGTCAATGTTATAGGTGTTCCAATTGGAGTTCCGAGCCTTCCTCCGCTGTTGGTAGTAGTACTGGCTACTGACTGAAGGGTAAGAAGAGTTCCTGCTGGTACAGTTCCGGCTCCAATACGGGCTGTTATCTCTCTATTCGTACCTCCTGGGACAATGGAGGATATTTTAAGGAACATATCAGAATTTGAAATACTGGGAACAGGTTCTCCTGCCACTGCAGCTATCAAATTCAATGATACCGGGGCATGATTAGATTCAATCAATGAAAAATCCTGAATTTGAAGAGTGATCTCATCACCGGCTGTAAAATCCTGGGATTGAATGGTATTAGCGAAGAAGAAAATTCCAAAAGCCAGGAAAATATAGCTGCAGCTGCTTGCTTGTGGAAAAGATACCTTCATGTTTTATTTGGTCTAGTTGTTCTGTGTAAAAGTATACAACTAGTTTTACTTGGCGATGTCTTAAAAACTGAAATAAGGGTAAGCTTTACTGATTTTGAGGAACACCAAAAAAAAGTGGTCTTAGTCAGTTGAGGCAATGGTGTAAGTGACAGATATGGAGTATTCATTGCTATTTGGCATCTCAACATTGAGGTCTTCCCCGTTCAAAGAGAAAAATAACTGGTGCCCCTTATTCGTACCCCGTCCTGTATAACAACTGCCTATATCCGTAATGATATTTTGAGGATACCTGGATAGGATAATTTTCTTACCAGGAATACCGGTCGCACCTGCACCAGCACTAACATCTTCCCCAATCCTGAGGTTAATTGAGGTTGCAGAGGGAAGGCTGCCATCACTAATATAGGCCGTAATATAATTAGTTACGCCTTCTGGAACGATGGATGAGTAATTTAACCAGGTATTGTCATTCGTTGATTCGGTTACAATCTGTTCCACAGATTTTTCTCCCTCAGTGGGAGAATTACTGGTGACGGTTCTGTCAGATCCCTGAAAATCAACAAGAGCCACCACTGGTATCGAAATGTTAATGAGGTGATCCACAGAATTGCTATGCTGAGCAAACAGCTGTGAGCAGCAGAAAGTAAGCAATAATACTATTTGAAGAAATCTATTCATCTTGTAAAGTGCGAAGCAAGTTACGAAATTAGATTTATATACGGATTATCCCTTTTTTCAATGCGTACTTAATGAGGTCAGCATTTGACTTAAGTTCAAGCTTGTCTAGAATGTTTTGCTTATGAGTTCCTACGGTTTTCACACTTATAAACAGTTTTTCTGAAATCGCTCGAGTTGTTATGCCTTCCGCTAAGAGTATCATTATTTCAAATTCTCTGTCTGACAGCTTAGCCTCAGGAATTAAGTCTTTTGGATCCTCTTCCTTTCCAAGATAGGACTGAATCAACACCTCAGTGGCCTCTCCATCAAGATATTTTTTCCCTTGATGTACGGTTGTGATGCCTTCAATTAATTGACTGAAGGTGCAATTCTTAAATAGATATCCAGAAGCTCCAGCCTCCAGCATTGCTTTAATATAATGCTTGTCAGCATGCATGGAAAGTGCTATTACACGAGATTCACTGTGATTTTGGTGAATAAATTTAGTGGCTTCTATACCATTTTGTTCTGGCATACCAATATCCATAAGGATAACATCCGGAGAAAAAGCTGATACTTTATCGATGGCTTCAGATCCATTCGTGGCTTCTGCAACAACCTCAATATCAGGCGATTCAGATAGCATGCTGACTAATCCCTGACGAAACAACTTGTGATCGTCAACAACGAGAATTTTAATTGGCATAGTAATTTCCTTCCTTCAAATTTCCACCTGAAAAGTAGTTGTTTCCACTTCACAATCCCAATCCATTCGTCAAAATCCAATAAATTGATTTGGAAGAAGTTCAATTTTTCACTGTTGGGAATTATCCTGACCTAATGAATGTTTTTGAGATTTGTATACCAGGTCTTCCACAGAACAATACTGCCAACTACAATAATGATAGAAGAGGCGATAATCCCATTCCTATTTCCTGTTAGAAGAAATAGTGGAAATACAATCAGTCCCATTTGCCAAATAATGCCAATAAGTACATTAAACATGTCGCGCTTGAAATCAGGATTGGGCTGGAAAGAAGGATCCTCAAGCATAACAGCTTTCTTGACTGGGTTCCATAAGCCCCAGGGCTTGGTTTGCTTATAGAATCCTTTTAAAACATCCATACTTTCAGGTTTGGTCATTAAAGTGCCGATCCAGGAAGAGAGAAAAGAAATGAGCAATATGACCGGGAAAAGATAAATATCGATGATATCAGGATACCATATTCTTGCCAGTAAGGGTACAGACAAAGAGGCAACCAGCCCTCCAAGCATGCCATAGAAATAGCCCATCCCATTGAATCTCCACCAGATCCATTTCAATACATTTGCCGCAGCATAACCCCCATATAAGGATGAGGTAATCCATAGAGTAAGATTATTGATTGATCGGGCAAAAAAACCAAAAAATAATCCTACTAATACCAAGACTATACTCGATAAGTAGCTATACCGTATTAATTTTTTATTCGAGGCTTTTGGGTTGATGTATTTTTTATAAAGATCATTGACCAGATAGGCAGGAGCAGCATTGATAAAGGCAGCAAATGTACCCATGAAAGCAGCCAATAAACCAGCCAATAACAGTCCTTTTATGCCTATTGGAACAAATTTTTGAATAGACATAGGCAGGATAAGTTCAAAATCAGGATTTGCACCCATCGCCATCAGATCAGGTTTAAGGTATACCAGTGCCAAAACGGTAAAACCACCAACCATGAGATATCGGGGAAGGAAAAGAACCACCGAAGTCAATCCGCTCATTTTAGCGGCTTCGGCAGGGGTTCGCGTAGATAAGACTCTTTGCATGTCATAACTTGGTACTGGTCCAGCCAGGCTGGCAAATAAACCTTTTGCAATCATCATCATGATGAGCAAGCCGAATAGTTCAAATCCATCGGATGCAATTTTTTGATTCAAGACAGGAAACTTAACAGACCAATCTAAATTCAGATGCCAACTGGGCATTAGATTTCCCCATCCTTCAGGGGTTGCTGCCGCAATTTGCTCAGGACTAACCTCTTTGAATGCAATGATTCCAACTGCAATACAGGCAACAGTCATCAATACGAACTGGAGCACCTCTGTGGTAACCACACTATACATACCACCTTTTAAAGTATAAATAGTGGTGATCGCAATGATGATCAGAGCATAGGCCTGCGCAGATGTAACGCTGATGAGGCCTAGTGAAAAAGATAGGTCATACGGGATAAATGTGGTAGCAAATTTACCAACACCTTCTACAAAATAGGCGATGAAACCGATAACAGAGATGACGGCAAAAATGACCACTATGATATGTGAAAGTCGTCCCCCGCGACCATCACCAAATCTGAAAGTAATCCATTGGGCGCCGGTCATGGCATTGGATCGTCTCATCCAAATAGCCAAAAAAACCATGACAAAAATTTGATTCCATACTGGCCAAAGCCAGGGAAGCCAGGCTGATTTCAATCCATACACAAAAGCTATCGTAACCATCCACATGGTTCCGGAAATGTCAAACATACCAGAAGCGTTGGATAGACCAAGAAAATACCATTTGATTTTGTTTCCTCCCAGAAAGTAGGATTCAAGATTCTTAGATGCTTTTTTTGATAACCAGAAACCGATAAAAAGAGTTCCTGCGAGATAAAGTAGGACGATGGAAATATCAATCCAGGAAAGGCCCATAAATTCGAATAATTTTAAAAGTGAACAACCAAAGATAAAAGATTGATTCACAATAAACTTAAAACGCAGTATCTTCATTTCATAATTCCAGCAAGATGAAAAGAAGATTGATTATAGGCTTGATTGCCATAATAGCTCTGATTCTGACAACAGCCTGTCAGAAAAAAGTTAACCCTGTACCGTATATGATTATTCCTGAACCTCAGTTAATGCAGCCTGAACAAGGATATCTTTCCTTGCAAAACAATATTGGGCTGGTGCTCGGAGAAGTAAGAGAACAGTATCTGGAAGGGGGCGATGAGGCTTATGAACTTAAGATTCAACAAAATGGAATCTTTATAATAGGAAATTCCGAAGAGGGTGTCTTTTATGGAATGCAAACACTTGATCAGATTTTGCCACCCAATGGAATTAGTCAGGAAGAATCAATTAAATTACCCTGTGTGACCATTAGAGATTGGCCTGCTTTTTCGTGGCGTGGAGGTATGTTGGATGTATCCAGACACTTTTTCCCGAAAGCGTTTATCTTGAAATACATCGATATCCTGGCCTTCCATAAACTGAATCATTTTCATTGGCATCTAACAGACGGGGTGGCCTGGAGGTTGGAAATTATGGCCTATCCCGAATTGACCAGGGGTATTGATCATTATTCGCAGGACGATGTCAGAGAAATTCTTAGGTATGCAAAATCAAAACATATTGAGGTGATCCCAGAGATTGAAATGCCAGGACATTCAGAAGCCGCATTAAAAATATTTCCTCAATTAAGCTGTGATCCTGACGAAGTCTCCGGTGTGTATTGTGCGGGTAAAGAAATTACATTTGATTTTTTAGAACAAGTCCTTTCCGAGGTAATAGATTTATTTCCAGCTGAGTTTATTCATGTGGGAGGAGATGAAGTAGGGAAGGGGCATTGGAAGAATTGCTCAGATTGTCAAAATCGGATTAAAAATGAGGGATTGAAAAACGAAGAGGAACTACAAAGTTATTTCATCCAAAGGATTGAAGGTTTTTTGAGCAAGCACAATAAAAGATTAATAGGATGGGATGAAATTCTTGAAGGAGGCCTGGCTCCAGAGGCTTCTGTAATGTCGTGGAGAGGAATGCAGGGCGGAATTGAAGCGGCGAATGCGGGTCATGATGTGGTTATGAGTCCGGGTTACCCTTGCTATTTCGATCATTATCAAAGTGGACATGAGGATGAACCTCAGGCTTGGGGCGGCTTAAATGGTATTCGGGATGTCTTTGGCTTCAATCCGATTCCAGATGAAATAGCTAATGAAAAATCCCATCATATTTTAGGAGGACAGGCGAATCTTTGGACTGAGCAGATTGCTGAAACTGAGCATGCTGAATATATGATGATGCCTAGATTTAGTGCTTTGTCTGAGGCGCTATGGAGTGGATCAGAAACAAAAAATTGGGAACGATTCGAGCAAAAAATGATTCTCCAGTTACATCGGTATGAAGCCAGGGGATACCACTATTCTGAAAGTGCTTTCACACCTGCCATTCAGGTCAAACTGGATCAGAACTTGGAGAAACTGGAGATCCAATTTCAAAGGGAACTAAATTTGTATCCTCTTCACTATACACTGGATGGATCAGTGCCATCCCCAGCTTCTCCACTTTACAAATCAGGGGAAATTGTTTTTTCTGAAGGAAGCAGAATTCGGGCTCAGACTTTTCGTGAAGGTCAAACTTTTGGATTTCCATTAGACATCGAAGACCTCCCCAATAAGGCTACAGGAGGGAAGATGATTTATAATTGTGAATGGAATTCCGGATATGCGGCGAATGGGGATAAAGCCCTGACGGATGCCCAGTTGGCCACCAAGAGAGGTGATCATCCCAATTGGCAAGGATTTCGTAAAGTGGATCTCGATATTATACTCGATTTACAAGGTATTGATACTGTATCGACCTGTTGGATTCAGTTCTTTCAGCATGTTGGAATGACCAGTGTACTGCTCCCCCTATCGGTGGAATTTTATTCCTCGCTTGATGGTATCGATTATGAGCTTATTGAGGAGAAAATCATTCCTCCAGATTCCAGACAAGAAGCCATGATTAGGAAAGTTGAAATCCTATTTGCATCAAAAACAATTCGGTATATTCAGATAAAGGCAAGAAACCCAAATGCTTTACCGAAAGGCCATCCCAGAGCTGGTGGAGATGCCTGGCTCTTTGTTGATGAGATTGGAGCAGAATAAAAAAAAGGCCGGATTTTAATAATCCGGCCTAATAAAGTATAGTACTGTCTATTATTGAATATAATCCATGTCTGGATTCTCAAACCATTTCTTATTCTTAACGCCTTCTGATTCAGCCCATTCTTGGAATTCAGGAAAAGCCAGCAAAAAAACCTCAGTTTCTTTAGGGATATAAAACTCTTCAGCCTCAATGGTTAAGCCCCAAGGTAAATTACCTGCGGTTAGGTAATCTCTTTGAGGGATATTAAAATTCTTCTTTGTTGATATGGAGAATCCTGATGTATGAATCTCGTGACTCTCTCCACCGCTCTCAACAACTATAAACCAAGAGATCCAAAGTTGATTGACGTTGTTGGTTCTATCTGTAATGAAGTATTTAATATTAATCTTCTCTCCTTTTGCTGGCATATCCATAATATAAGGATCATTTCCAGTCATTTGTTCATCATCTATCATTAAGTCTGCATTCTCAATAACAGTATATTCTTTGTTCCCTTTTACTGAATAAAAGAGTAAACCTATTTTTACTGGAAGCGTACCTCCTTTATGGAACACAGTTGCGTCAATTTCGCCCCACACTTCGCCCTTTTTTCCCTCCAAAGAGAATTTAGATTCTAACATCACATCATTAAAATCATAATCGCTCTGTGAAGGAAATAAATCCTCAAAGAAAGTATAATAATATCCTTTGTTTGGATACTCTTTCATTTTTGTCATTCCATTACTGGCTTTCATGCCAGTGTCTGTGGTGTCAATTTCCATAGACTGAATAGCAAGTGAATTCCAAACCAATGGATCATGAATGACAAGTAAGTTCATTTGCTCTTTGTTGGTAAGGTCTTCATTGGGTAATCTGTTTTTGTTGCAATTGACCATGATCAGTGCTAAAGCTACGAGGGGTAAGATTCTTTTTAACATGATAATATCTTTTATTGGTTTTGTTTCTGAAACAGCTTATTCAATTCCTAGAGCAAACTTACCTAATTGATTGTTAATATTTTCAATTCATTTTCCAAAATCTGGATAATTCTCTGACTAATACATCCCTGAAACTACAGCGTGAGCTACCAGATAAAATGAATTGTCATCCGGAAGTTCAACAGTATAACTGTCACTTGTTTCGCCACTAAGGTTCTCATTTTTATAAGGAAATTGACCTGATGCAACGGTTTGTTTGTGGTCTTTTGTAGGGAGAATTTTCTTGCCAACATATAGTTGAGTTTCTTCCAGATAAAAGCCTGCAAAAGTAGAATAGGTAATTGTTGCTGAGTTTCCAGATAGAATCTCAATTGTTAATGTGCCTACATGCATTCCTTTATCAGTGTCACATTGTCCCGCAGCGGCCCAAATTGGTAATTCGTATGTATTGCCTTCTTCATTATCCAACTCATTGGTCCATCCCCAACGACTGAAACCTAATTCGATAAAACAGCTTGATGGATCCCCTTTTGCATAAGCTGTTTCATTCGTTACCTCATTTCCATAATCCGGATCATTCACATCAATGTCCCATTCGATAACAACACAGGGGCCCACCACAAAATCATAGACTCCATCAGTACCAGGTCCCACACTTTCAAGACTTGTAGGGTCATTTCGATAAGTGACCTCTTTGTACATGACATCTGCATCATTGGTAAAGTACCAGGATTCAAAATATTTATAATCAAAAACCTTTTCTCCTGTGTTTTCATCAATACTAATTAGCTCATAGATATAGACATCCATTTTAAAATAATCATCCACTTCTGGTTGATCAATATATGGAACAGACATAGGTGGGACGTGAACACCCTCAGGTCTTTGTGAATAAATTGCTACTCCATCACTATCCACATCATTTAAGTAGGTACCTAATGCTGTTTCATATTCTGAATCTCCATCTTGATCAAAGAATAAATCGATCTTAAAAATGGCAGGTAGGTCTACCAAAGGAGCTACACCATATTCGCTATATTTACTATTAGGATCACCATAAACTTGATATTCAGAAGAGCAGAAGTCTCCAAAAAACAAGCCTTCTTTTACGACCGTAATTTGTGGTTGAAACCAGGTAAAACCGAAATTTTTTGCTTTTGTTCGTTCATAACAAAAAACATTCAGACTGATTTCACTCTTTGTAAATGCGCTTACATTGAAACTCAAATCAAGTGAATTTGGGATGAGTTCTCCATACTCACTACCCGCATGAGGAGATGCACTAACAACGATGTCATCGGAATAATCCTCTGGAGTTCCTGAGTTATTGCATAATACAAATTCTTCAAGCATATAGTTGCCTGGAGCAAGCTTGATAGCTTGAGTATATAATACTTCATTTACATAGAAAATAGGGAGTCTTATGTTTTGTGTCTCTCCATCAATCTCAATAAAAGCCAAGACATAGTCAGCATTCATTGAACAATCGGGTTCCGATTTTAATAGTCCTCCATCAGTTGTACCGATGCTAAAAGTCACATCCTGAGATTCATTGGGATCAGATTGTGGAATCTCATCTTGACATCCAGATAAAACTAAAGTCAATGCTATAGTAAGAATTGCAAATAGATTTTTCATCATTCCATGCTTTGCTGTACATGCGATCTAAACAATACTTGTGCCACTGACAGTAAAGGCCATGTAGTGAGAGTATTAAGATGTGTTGAATGAAATATTTTGTAGGAAATATGGAATAGAAGAGAGTGAAATTGGAATTCAAATAAAAGATTCCTTTTGGTCTTGTCAATTAATTCTCTTGTTCAACTTGTAGGGCTTGTTTGCCTGAAATCCATCTGCCTTGCTTGTCAAAACCATACACGAGGATATTGAAAATCCCAATTCGGTCATTGCTTTTCAAGAGAATCGCTCCTTGGGTTGAAACTAAAAGGCCAGACCAAAGTAGGGTAGTTTCTAAATCTGGTGTGTTTGCTTCACTGGTGGTGGCATTGAATGACTCCAATAGTGTCTGAACGGGTAGCTCCAAAGTGGATAGAATTGAATTATCAGGTAATTCCAAACCAGCATAATCTTTGTTCGGAGATACAAAATTAACGATGGATGAAAAGATAGTTCGCCCATGAATGTACATCTTATTCTTCACTTCAATGAGTTCAATTCGATCTGGAGGAAGTTCAAGCAATTTCTTCTGGTCTGACACTGGGATACCGTCCAATAATACCAAAGTCTCATAGCTGGCTGAGAAGGGATGATCGTTGTATACTTTTAAATACTCTTTTCCATCCTTCTTCCTAACGGATACATTCGGGACTACTTCATAAATGACTTCTTTGACATTAGCCAGTTTAATAAAATTACCAACAACGATTTTGAAATCGGGTGCATGGAAAAATGCATTTTTCTGGATTAAAGTATCTGTACTTGGGTATGAAGCTTCTGGATAGTTTCCAAATATTTCTTGGAGCTGTAAATTTATTCCTTGGTTTCGAATATAGTCTAATTCGGATTCTGTCAAATAGAAGTTATCATTAAAAGTACCTGATGCAGTATGATACGTGGGAGTTACCAGAATTTGAAGCGATGAATCCAAGCCAGAGGTCAGATTGGTTATGTAGTCTAATGATCTTGAATATCCAGGTAAGGCAAAATAGAACTGACCTGAAGAATCTGTATTTGTAGCATCAAAATAATTGTCATTAAGGATGGTGAGGCATATTCCGGTCTGACTCACACCCGAGCCTGTGTTTTTATCGATAACACGCCCATAAATCACACCGGATCTCGTTTCCGGGAAATGTTCCAATACAGGATTTTGATGCGTGTTATTATTTTGGTTTGCAAGTAGTGAGACCAAATCATCAGCATAGGAATTACCCATGAGCCAACCTTTAAAAGCTTGATAATTATTAGGAATTTGGGTATTGCAACTCCAGCCAGGCATTCCAGCAATAAATGATTCCAGGGGATGACCCGGTTCTTGCAATCCAATAAAAACTGACAAACTTTTTGGGTCTTTATTAACTTTGTAGCTCAAAGTAATTGAATCCCGAATCTTCAAGAGATGATCCTGTGCGACCAGACTAATATTGTTCGGTTCAGGCCTAAAAGTTGACCACAAGCGTTTGGCCAGAATCTTGTTGTCAGCACCGAGTAAACTGATCTGAAAGACACCAGAAGGTAGTTTGTCTTTGGGAATCTGAAATTCCATACCAATTTTTTCAGTACTGCTGGTTTCCCAATATACCGTGTAAGATTGATGCAGAATTAAGCGCATATCCTCACGAATAGCAATGGGAAGTTTTGGAAATGTCACTGTAATATTTTCTTCCCCATTTTGAATCAGCATGATTGGGCCATCTGTAGAGAGAACGTGTGCTTTATGTTGATAGTTTGTTGTGGGACTATCCAGGATTACCTGATACGACTGGTTGGCAATCAAACCAATCATAATATGCCCCCAACCTGATTCGTGCGTGGCGAAAGGAGCCAGTGTGTCACCTTGTTCAGAAAGAATCCAGCCAGAGACTTTCAATCCTTGCAAACCATTGAAGCCTGCAAAAATACCAGTTTCACCAGAAGCAGGATAAAGACTGATCACAATTTTATTGTCCTCTAATTGCATAGCATTAACATCGATCTCAGCTGGATTAATAAGTTTAACTGGTAAAAATCCAAAATTGCTTTGGGGAAAATTGCGCATCCAATTTGTATAAGCCCTGAGATAATACCAACCGCTTATGGCATCATCAGGAATTTGTACTTTTCCCATTAATTCGGCATCGGTGAGTCGCAGGTTTTGCTGCGAAACAGCTTTTCCTTCAGAATCCAGCAATTCCACTCTTAGATTTTTACTAAAACTTGAAGCATTGTAGCTGTCTTGCTCAAGAACCCGGGCTCTGAACTTGATGGTTTCTCCGGGTAGGAATAAATGACGATCACTTTCCAACCAGACAGTTTCTCGAAACATATTTAAGCGACTAGTGGATGAATCTTGTGAAAACAAGCTTCCTCCACAAATGCAGATGAAGAATAGGATTATATGAATTCTGCGTCTAAATGCCATCTTCCCAAAATGCTGGTTTTTGTGTCGTTCCGCCTTTCAGAGTGCAGTCATAGCACTGTGGAGAGGAGTAAAAATACTCGCCTGAAGCTAAATCCAAAGAAATGAATGATCCCACTGGAATTCTATACCAGGGAAGGTCTACAGTACCGATTGTGTCCCATTGACAAACTACCGGTATAATATCGAACTCAGCTGGACGATCAACAAATATTCTTGTTTCTGAATATCCCGCAACTTCAAATACACCAGCAACAAATAACTCAGGATCAGTAGTACATCGGATATTGCCCTGAATTCTGAAAGGCTGCGTGTCATACATTCCCCCATTGTCGGAAACCTGGCTAACCATGTCTGACCAAAAAGTCCAGGCAGGTTTTGAAAGCGCATATTGCTTAACATTCAGACTATATCGCATAGATAAGGCATCACCAAATTGCGATTCAAAATGTAAAGGGGCTTCAACCACTCGATTCTGCGACAATCCTTCTGAATTGCCTGTATAAATGCCTGTGATCGTTTTTGTTTTCCAACAATAGAGCACATCTCTATTTGTTGCTGGAATTTGAGTAGATCCATCCCAAATGTGGGTAGCATCATGCATTACCCGAAAAAGAAAGGTTCCAACGCATTCCCAACGATAGTATGAAGGACCTTCCTGTTCTTCATGCGTACTCGCATAGAATTGGTACCCATCATAGATATCACCAGCTTCAGATAATCGCTCCACTTTGTGTTTATAGATAATCTCATCTATTTGAGGAGATTCTTTCATAACTTCATAATCAGACTCAAAGCTGTTTTCATTATAGTTGACAAGCAGTTGGTATGCACGTCCAACTTCTGGATAAAAATTTCTTGCAACATATTGTCCTGGTGAAACCTCAGAGAAATTATAGGATTCCTGATCGTCTCGTTTTACCATTACCTGTGCTCCTGAGACCATTTCAGGATTTGTGTTGACCGTGCTTCCTTCTGTCAAAAGTGGGGTAGAGTATGATATTTTAACGGCTTGTAATTGCGTAGTATCATTGTTCAGAAGGCACTCGATGAATAAAATGTTTTCATAGCGAGCTGTCTCCGGAATAAAGGGATCAATACAGGAGTGTATCGAAAGGATAAAGACCAATATGGCTAGCTTAATCAACCGCATAGTTCCCTAGTTTAAAATTATAACTGATTGTAAATATCGGTTCACCATAAATGGAAAGTTGATACCCTTTAATTCGGCCCCGATCATTCGTGAAATAAACAGAATAAGCATTTCGTCTTCCGGTAAGATTATAAACAGAAAACATCCAGGAACTATGAGCCAGTTTCTTTTTGATTAGATTTCCTTCAATATTCAGAGAAAGATCAATTCTGAAATAATCAGGTATTCGATACTCATTCCGCAATGAATAATTTACTACTTGATAATTATTGGCAAAGAGGTAACCTGTTGGATAAGTTATTGGTCGTCCTGAATTGTACACCAGATTAGAAGAAATACTTAAACGTCTGGAAATTTTAAAATTCCCAACTAAATTTAGTGCATGTGGCTTGTCATAATTCGCAGGATAGGACAAACCCATGTTTATCTTCTGCCAATTCTCTGTTCCATCAACCTGAATGATTGAACGCGAATAACTATAACTTAACCAACCATTCAAACGACCCGTATTTCTTTTTATAAATACTTCTACCCCATAGGCTTTTTGAAGTCCCTGAAGAACGAGAGTCTCAATATCCGGACTGAAGGTAAGATCAACACCATCTTTGTATTCAATAATATTTTGCCCCTTCTTATAATATATCTCTGCGGAAGTTTCCACTGAAGAATTGTTATAGTTTTTGTATAATCCCAAGCTCAATTGATCAGAAATAGGCGGAGTGATATAGGGATCGGTAAGTTTCCATCGATCTGTGGGTGAAATGGAGGTTGAATTAGACAGCATAAAAAGATATTGTCTCATACGATTGTAACTGGCCTTTATTGAGAAATCTCTTGTGACCACATAGTTCAGTGCTGCACGGAATTCAGGTCCTGAATAATGTTGAATACTTTCACCGATAGAATAGCTTGTGGTGTCTGTGATATTTTCAGTCTCATAGGGTCTGTTTTCTAAATACCCATTGATGTTATTTGGTCCCAGGTAATTGAAAAAACTGTATCTGAGACCTCCATAAAAGCTCAGCTTATCCGTAAGGGATATCTCATCAAATAGATTTACAGCATATTCCAAACCATTTTCTTTCCCAAAATCAATTGGAGAAATAATTGATTGATCACCGTAAGGCTTCAAAACTCCTTGATTCAAATTATGAAGAATGGCGTTTCCACCAAAACCAATTTTATGTCTTGCCCATGGATAGCCGGTGAAATTGACTTTTAATTCCTGGGATCCGATATTGAATTGGTGCTCAAAGGCTCTGGTCTCCTGGCTCATATTGGCCTGGTAATTCGTATATCTACTGAAAACACCTGCTGCATTTAAGTGCCATTTCCCTTGAAGAGGGCGGTTGTAAGAGATGGAGGCTCCAAGATTTTCATAGCCGTATTGATTGCTGTCTGAAAGGCGGAATTTATCTTTGCTATAGTATCCAAAAATTTGAGTTGAGCCGTTGTGTTTATCGATCAGGTGAAGGCCGGTCATGATATCATAGAAATTGGCCTCCCGATTATACAGATCGGAATCATCCAGCCTGTTTAAAATCCAATCAGAATAGGTTGAACGGGTACTGATAATAAAAGAACTTTTATCTTTTTTGATCGGTGTTTCCAAGAGGAGGGAGGCTGTAACGGGACTAATACTTCCTCTGGCTCCAAATTCTTTTTTGTTTCCTTTTCGGGTTGAAATTTCAAATACCGAGGCCAATCGTCCTCCATATTCAACGGGAAAATTGCTTTTATAAAGGTTGAAATCACTGACCATGTCAGGATTAAAGGCTGAGAAAAAACCAAAGAGGTGCCCTGTATTGAGAACAGGGATATCATTCAGTAGGAATAAATTCTGATCGGAGGCAGAACCTCTGACATTGAATCCAGCAGATCCTTCACCCACAGTTTGAACGCCTGGCATCAAGGTGGCTACCTTGAAAATGTCACGTTCTCCCATTACGGCTGGAATACTTTTAATTTCTTTCATCCCTATGCGTTGGAAGCCCATCTGCATACCCCTGACATTGTGATTCTTTCCTGACTTGACAACCACCTCTTTTACATCAATCATCTTGCCCTCTAATTCGATATTCAGGATACCTGCTCCTTTTACATCCAACAAGTACAATTCATTCTCCATTCCGAGGCAGGATGCTTGAAGATTGTATGTTTGACCACTTTGAACAGCTATTGAAAAATCTCCATCAGCTCCTGAAATTGCCCCAATATTGGTTCCTGTGATGAAAGTTGTTGCACCAACTACTGCTTCTCCATTTGAACGATTGGTGATTCGTCCGGTGATATACACTTTTCTTCTTCCCTGACTGGGATTATCTCCACCGACAACTACTTTTCTTACCTTTTTCTCATAGGAATGTATTCCGAAATTATCTATAGCTCCTCCCTGGATTTTGGCTTCTGAATCCTTTAGAGCTGTCGTGATAGGCTTTAACTGAGAAAGTTCTACCAGGGTGTTTGTTCCTGTCAGAAACACCTGATTTTTGCCTTGATACAGGAAGTTTATGGCATGAGCATGTAAAATGTCATCCAGAAGATCTTCAAGCTTTTTAGATTTGGCCACCACGGAAATCCTGATGTCCTTTACCCATTCAGGTTTATAATAAAAACGAATTTGATAGTCCTTGAGCATCAATTCGGCGAAAGTATCAAAACTTGCTTCTGACAAATTGAGGTCAATCAATACCTCTCCTGTTTCTTGTGCCTGGATTGCTGAGAACAGACCAATCCATACCAATAATATGTATAGTGCTTTCCTCATTTTGTTTCTACAAGAGTGAATTGCAATACGCAATCAGATTTACATGCTCATCAAGCGGGATGGTTCTGTAGGCTAATTTATGTTGTCTGATGTATTCATGTAGCTTGGGCTTCAATTCTGGGAATAGCTTGTAAAGGGTTCTCCTTCCTCTATACCTTATCAGTTGATTGTTAAGCTCTAAAGTTCTTTTCTTGTTGATTTGATAAGTGTAGTCAGCAAGACCACCAGCAGTTACCTTCAGTTTTTTTGTCTGTACGAATAGTAAATCAATTTCACCGTCAACCATAACTTCACAAAAACTAATTTCATCCAGAAGGAATTTATCAGGATAAGGTTTGAACGCATGTCCGTCCATGGTGAAACTCACGATGTGCTCATTTTTAAGAATGACTTGCAGATAGGAATTTGTAATATCGATTGTATTCAGGATCAGTTGATTGGAGTATACATCGTATCTAATTTGTAAACTATCGAATTGGATCCCATCAATGACAACAGATCCGATTTTCCAGTTGGAGTTAAAAAAGAAAGGATGACCTGTGGCTTTGCTCATTACAGGTGTTTGATAAAGGTCTCCGCTCACTAAACGCGCATCAACCTTGTATAATTGGTCAAAATGTTGAAAAACCTCTTGTGAAGTAATCGGTTTGGATCTGGATTGAGAAAAGCATCGATCGGCATGCAAAAAGCTAGTAATCAGGATAATGCTGATCAGGGAGGCCGCTCTTGATTTCATAAAATGTCTTCGAATTTTATTGGTTAGATCCAGAATATGAAAGTAAGAAGGATTGGGTGAATAAAAAACTGCTTTTACACATTTTAATATAGTGTAAGAAAAGGGAGTATTTTCCTATATTGTTGGCTAAGCTATTTTAAAAATATACTGAATGATGAAAGCTGATCTTACATTACCAGCCTACCAAATTGCTAAAGCTCAATATTTCGAAATTGGAATAGATACCGAGGAGGTGATCAGACAAATGGATAATTTGACAATTAGTCTGCATTGCTGGCAAACTGATGATGTTGGAGGTTTGGAAATACCTGATGCTGTTTTAGGGGGGGGCGGGATTCAAGTAACAGGTAACTACCCTGGGAAAGCTGGTTCTCTAGAAGAGATGCGGTCGGATCTGGAAATGGTGATTTCTCTATTGCCAGGCAAAAAGAAATTAAACTTACATGCCATTTATGGTGATTTTGATGGTCAATTCATCGATAGAGATCAAATAGAAGTCGGTCATTTCCAATCTTGGATTAACTGGGCCTCTAAGAATGGCTTGGGTTTAGATTTTAATCCTACCTGTTTTTCACATCCAAAAAGTGAAGATGGATTCACCCTATCCAGTAAAGATGAAAAAATCAGAGGATTTTGGATTGAGCACGTTAAGCGATGCCGTAAAATTGCTGCCGAAATGGGAAAGCAACTGGGTATTCCTTGTGTGAACAATATCTGGGTTCCAGATGGTTCAAAAGATACACCAATAGATCGTTATGCACATCGTTTGCTGCTTAAAGACTCATTGGATCAGATATTTAGCGTGTCCTATCCAAAAGAATATCTGAAAGATTCTCTAGAGAGTAAATTGTTTGGGATTGGATCAGAGTCCATGGTTGTGGGTTCCCATGACTTTTATCTGGGCTACGCCGTTACAAATGAAAAATTAATATGCCTGGATAATGGCCATTTTCATCCAACGGAGCAAGTTGGAGACAAAATATCTTCCTGTCTGAATTTTGTAGATGAAATCTTACTGCATATCACAAGAGGTGTGCGCTGGGATAGCGACCATGTACCCCTGTTGAGTGATGATGTTTTACTTATAGCGCAGGAAGCTATCAGGTCAGGCCAAATGCATCGCATTAATATTGGATTAGACTTTTTTGATGCCAGCATAAATAGAATTGGTGCCTATGTAGTAGGTTGTCGATCTGTTCAACAAGCATTTCTTTTGGCCATGCTAGAGCCCATCAAGAAACTCAGGACGTATGAAGAGAATGGTCAGTTATTTGAACGATTGGCCTGTTTGGAATCTTTAAAAACGATGCCTTTCGGTTCAGTTTGGAATTATTACTGTCTGAAAAATAAGCTCAAAAACGGAGACGATTTAATTCAAGAAATCCAACACTACGAAAAGGAAGTATTGTCACTAAGAAATAAATAATTTCAATGTCAATTCAAAGAATAAAGATACTGGCCGCACTTCTGCTTATTACTTTAATTATAGCAGGCTGTGATAATCAAAAGAATGTGAAAATTTTGCTTGTCACTGGTGGACATGAATACGATAGAGAGAATTTCCTGGAAATGATTGAAAGTTTAGAAGGTATTAGTTTTGATGAAGCCATCCACCCTGATGCTAACCGCTTATATGCCAGCGATTCTATCGATCAATATGATGTTTTAGTATTCTATGATCTATATCAAGACATTACCGATGAGCAAAAGCTTGCTTTTCTGAAAATGTTAGAGAAAGGTAAAGGAATCGTTTTCCTTCATCACTCAATTGCTTCCTATCAGGATTGGGAGGAATTTTCCGAAATCCGTGGAGGACGATATGATCTTGATACATCCACCTATGCAGATGGGCAAGATGTTCAGGTTCAAATAGTTAATGCAAAACATCCTATCACTAAAGGTCTTGTGGATTTTTTTCTTCATGAAGAAACCTATGCTAAATATGAAGTTCTTCCTTTTGTCAAGCCTATTCTTTCAAGCGATCATTCTACTAGTGAAAAAATTATTGGGTGGACCAATGTCTATACAAATTCCAGAATTGTTTACCTCCAGCCAGGTCATGATAATAATGCATTTAGTAGTCCTGCCTATCGGAAGTTAGTGCAGTCGTCAATATACTGGTCAGCAGATTACTAGATCATCCCTTTGAAATAGCCGGACCTTTTCCTTTTTCATGTTTTCTTACAACGAATTGTTGTTTTTTTTGTCAGGAATCAAATTCATTCCGACTCTATGAGTACAAAATGAATTTATTCGTCAAAAAGAAAGAAATCATGAAACCTAAAAAGAAGAAGATTCTAATTATTGTGGCAATTCTTGCTCTTGTTGGTGTATTGGCAGGTGGAGGTATAGGGTTGTATATGTTTAATATGCCTCATCTCGATGTACAAAACTCTGAAGCCAATTATTCTCTGACTACAACAGAATTGGTGGATGAGTATCTATCAAATGCCCTTACTGCAAACGAGAAATATTTAAGTGAAGATGGCAACTCAAAAATTCTTGAGATTACTGGAACGGTTGCAAAAATTAGTGAGAATTACGATGGGCAGAAAGTAGTTTTATTGAAAGAAGAAACTGATATGGCAGGGGTTCGCTGTGTGTTCTTGGATGAAACAAGTGTAAATGCCTCAGACTTGAAAGTTGGTGAAAAAACCACTATCAAAGGAATAATAATATCCGGGGCGGCCTACGATGAGGATTTGGAGCTTTTTGAGCATGTAATTCTGGATAAATCGGATGTGATTCATAAAATAATCAAATACAATAAATCAAATTAGAATGAAAAAATTAAGTAATGCAATTTTCGTCTTTGCAATCGCCTTATCACTGGTTGCTTTTACCTTGCCTGAAGATAAAATGGTAAGTAAACAAACAAATATTAACTTTTTCTCTCACACGGCTATAGAAGATATACTCGCCAAAAATACGGCAGCCGTAAGTACCATTAACAAAGCAACCGGTGATGTTGTTTTCTCAGTTCCCATGCAAGGCTTTGAATTTGAAATAGCGTTGATGCAGAAACACTTCAACTCAAATAAATTCTTGGATACGAAGGCATTCCCAAAAGCTAAGTTGAAGGCAAAAATCACAAACTTATCAGATATTGATTTTTCTAAAGATGGAACTTATCAGACGAACGTACAAGGAGAACTCACCATTAAAGGAGTTACTAAAGCTATTGCTGAGAAGGGTTCTATTATTGTAAAAGGAACAAAAATAGAAGTCCAAAGTAAGTTTAACGTGACTCTGGCTGATTACGGAGTCACATTTGTTAAAGGAAAACCTGCAGCGAATATTGCAAAAACTATTGAAATAAGCGTTCAAGCAGTATATTAACCAAAGAAGAACTTTTCTACCTTTACTCTTAGTAATTTATGTTTAACTGAGGCTAGACCTAGCTGCTAAGACTGAAGGGGGATCATGCAAAATAATCAGAAAGAGATCATACTGGCTGAATGGGTAAATCAATATACTGATGATTTGTTGGCTTGGGCATCTTATAAAGTGTCTGACCATGAATTGGCGAAGGATCTTGTTCAGGATACGTTCCTGGCAGCTTCAGAAAAATTTGATTCTTTTAGAGGGGATAGTTCCCCCAAAACATGGTTGTCTGCAATTCTCAATTATAAAGTAATAGATTATTACCGCAAGAAAATGAAGCAAGCTGATCCTGCTGGAAATGAATCACTATCATCTTTTTTTTCCGGTGATGGGGAGTGGCTTCCTGATCAAAAGCCTGGCTCCTGGGGTGAGGAAGAAACCCACTTGTTGGATAATGAGGATTTCAATTTAATGTTAAATAAATGCATGGCTGCTTTACCGGAAAAATGGAATATGAGTGTTCGGTTAAAATACATACTAGGAAAAAAAGGAGAAGAGATTTGTCAAGAAATTGGAATCACTCCCAATAACCTTTGGCAAATTATCCATAGAGCAAAATTGCAATTGCGTGCATGTGTGGAGGAAAACTGGTTTCAAGAAAAAATTGCGTGATGAAAAAACTAATGCATGTCTTATTCCTTTCCTGCTTGAGAGCTACCGAATTAATTGAAAAGAGAATGCATTTCTCTCTATCGATCAAAGATAAACTGCAATTGAAAGTGCACAAGATGATGTGTAGTGCCTGTACCAGTTATGACAAACAGAATTCCATGATTGAAGAAAGTATCGCCAGGTTGGAGGAGTTGAAAGAAGAAGATTTTCCAGATATCCAGAAATTTAAGGAGTCAATCATCGAAAAACTGGCAAAATAATCTTCTGAATCAATGCATGGTTCTGAAGATCAAGCCCTGCTAATCAAGCTGAAAATGTAAGAAGGAGTATTGATGGTGAGGCAGAATTATGTAATTTCAGCATGAAAAACACATTAGCGCTCCCTGCCCATGAAAAACAGTATCAAAGCTCTTCTGCTTTTTATTCTAATTGTACTTGCTATAAGCTCACAACAATCTGACAGAACATATTTTTCTTCTTCAGAAACCCAATGGGATGGATATAAACCCAATGATTGGCTGCTTGCCCAAAGAGTTTATCCCTATGGAAAAATAAATCCTGATGCCTATGAAGCTTCACGTCAGCAAGCCATAGCCTTTCAGAAAGAGGCCTCTCAATTGAAAAGTTGGCCAGAAGACTGGGAGTTTGCCGGACCGATGAATGTGGGGGGCCGAATTACCGATATTGAAATGCATCATACCGATATGCAGACGATCTATGCTTGTGCTGCATCCGGAGGTATATACAGAAGTAAAGATCAGGGTGAAGTTTGGGAGCAGATTTTTGAAGACTACCAAACCCTGGCAATTGGAGATATGGCCATCGCATCAGGCGATAAGAATACGCTTTATGTTGGTACTGGCGAACCCAATAGTGGAAATGGTTCAATTACTTATGATGGTTATGGAGTGTATAAATCTACCGATGGGGGAGATTCATTTACACATATGGGACTCGAAAATGCTGGAGGTATTGGTCGTGTAGTGGTCGATCCACAGAATTCTGATCGTGTTTTTGTGGCCGCAATGGGAAATCTTTTTGCAAATAACCCACAAAGAGGGATATACCGGACTCAAGACGGAGGTACTAGCTGGGAGAATGTGCTCTTTATCTCGGATTCAACCGGTGGGATTGATATTGCTATCCATCCAACTCATCCCGACACCATTTATGCCAGCATGTGGGAAAGAAGAAGATTTGCAACGCATCGCTCTTATGGTGGAGAGACAAGTGGCCTGTTTCGTAGCTACGATGGTGGAGATACCTGGACAGAGCTCACCAATGGGCTGCCCTCTGGCCTGATCAGTCGTATTGGAGTAGGGATTTCTCAATCACATCCGAATATTCTGTATACGCATTATTCGGATAAGAACAAGGATTGGATTGATTGCTTCAAAACAACAGATGGTGGCGACACATGGTTTGCGACAAATTCAAATATTCAAGGTAATTACTGGGAGGGGGAAATCTATATCGATCCCACCAATCCTGACAAAGTTTGGTCTGGGGGAGTCAGCATGTGGAGAAGTACAGATGGAGCTGCATCTTGGACAACAGTTTCAGGAATTTGGGCCGATCAACATTGCGTATTTGCTCATCCATTGGATTCTGACCTCGTTATTATTGGGAATGATGGAGGAGTATATGTTTCTACTGATGGAAGTATAACTAATACTAAGGTAATGACCTTGCCTATTACGCAGTTCTATACTTGTGAAGTGAATCCTCACAATACCGTTGATATCATGGGAGGTACTCAGGACAGAGGTACACAAAGAAGTTCAAGCGGTGATTTCATGGGCTGGAAAAGCATCTATGGAGGTGATGGTTTTATTGTTAGAATCAATCCTGTGGAAGAACGGTATATGTACGCTGCTTCTCAAAGAGGAGGTTTTAGTAGAAGTACAAATGGAGGCAGTAGTTTCAGGAGTGCTTATCCTTCTGGAAGCGATCGCTATAATTGGAAAACACCCTATGTGCTTGATCCCAAAGATCCATCGATACTTTATTTGGGGTCTCATAGAGTTTATAAATCTACAAATCACGCTAAAACCTGGTCACTTTTAAGTAGCGATCTTACCAATGGAGACCAACCTCCCTGGAATTATGGGACAATTACAACTTTAGCAGTTTCGCCAGTCAATACAGATATTATCTATGCTGGAACAGACGATGGAAATGTATGGGTAAATTCGGAAGGATCTGGGATTAACAACTGGACAAAAATTTCTGATAATCTCCCGGTACGCTGGGTTTCTTGTGTAGCCGCTGATCCATACGATGAAAATACGGCCTATGTGACCTACACCGGAATCAGATATTATGATTACGTTCCACATGTTTTTAGAACGAATGATAAAGGACTTACATGGACAGATATTTCTGCAAATCTTCCTGATTTTCCGGTTAATAATATTCAAATTGATCCGGATCTTCCCAATACCTATTATGTAGCAACAGACGGAGGTGTTTTCATTTCTGAGGATGGTGGTAGACGTTGGGCCTTATTGGGCGGAGGGATGCCAAATGCACCTGTCCTTGACTTAAATCTAAATGGAGCAACTCGTACACTTTTGGCCGCAACTTTTGGTCGGTCAATGTGGCGGATAAAGCTCGCTGGAACTACAGGTATCCAAGAACAAAAACTAAGTGTTGAAGAATTGAATATTTATCCAAATCCGGCTCAAGCGGAGGTAAATGTCAAATTCAAGCTGGATTCAGAACAAACAGGAAAACTGATGATGTTTGATATTGGAGGAAAATTAGTTGAGGTACTCCACGAAGGACATTTCCAAATTGGTGAACATCAATATCAATGGAATAGTCCAAATGCAGGAAGCTTCATTTGTCGCCTTGTGACAGATAAAGCCACTTTTGCCAAGAGGGTTCAGGTGGTGCGGTAAATCCACAGACACTTGTCCAACTAGTAGCTATACTTATACATCGGAAACTCGTCATTGACAGCAGCAACATAAATGGTTCTGCGTGCTTCGTCTACACAGAAGTAGCCCCACTGATCGAGACGATACCTGGCTATAGGATTGCCATTCCAGTCAAATTGTTCAATAAAGATGTAATCTGTCCCTGCGTTTATCTGCTTTCCTACGTCTATAGGAGACCGTCCGCTATACAAACAATACACATGCTCTGCTTGTGAAGACATCCCCCAAAAATGGGTTGTACCAGTAGGTGCAAGAACAGTTAAATGGTCTTTGGCTTTGACATTGGCATTCTGTCTTGAATCGAATGATATTGTTCGAGTAGCCTTATTATTGTAATCATAGAATCGGATTTTATGAAAAAATTTATAAGCAAAAACCATCCTTCCTAAGATCCGGTTACCTCCAAAATCACCAATCATTGCAGACCAACCAAGATTTGATTTGAATCCGTCTTCCAGATCATATGCTAAGCGCAATGAATCTCCCCTTTCTGGTAAATACTGATAGATTCCTTTTCCAGTAGTAGACTTGGAGACGTAATAGAAACTATTCTGTTCGTATTCAAAGAATTGTTTGTCACCAAATAAACTTTCTGATTCTTTCTCTAACTCAGCATCAAATTCCAAAATATTGTATTCCATATCAACAGAATAAAGCTTTTCAAGTTGCATGTCATAGATGTAACAAAGCTTATCTGGTTCATCTGTCCAGACTAATCTGGGAAATAAAAATTCACCAGGACCTTTACCTTTTACTCCAAATTCTTTTAGCAATTTTAAATCTGGCAAGGAGAGTACTTTGAAAATTCCTGTGGAGGAAAATGTTTTCATAATCATAAGATCTCCTTTGATCAGCATATCCAATTCTTTTGGCGTAAAGATGGCGTCTGTTTCAACAACTTCGCCGGTCAACTCAACCAAGGGCCCGAATGCTTCATCTGTTAGACTTACTTCTCCTGCCACTAAAGGAGGAAATGCAAGGGCCTGTTTTTCTGGAGTCGAGTCAGTAAGATCTGTGCTTGATTGTTCTGTTTCTTGCGATCTTGGCTGACATCCAAGAAATACAATACTGATAAAGGCAATATAAAAGAATCTCATTGAAGGAATAGTTTCTATTAAAACTTAATGATTTGCATTTTGGTATCAAAAGATATGAAAGCTTGCCGAAAAATGGTACCCTTAACCGAATATAAGTCTTAATAAAAGAGATTTGAGTGTAATCTTGTTGGAAAATAGATGTCTCATAAATAAATTGTTGTCTTATGAAAGCAAATTTCGATTTCAGAATAGTAAAAGTTCTACTGGTTTCATGTTGCATGGTTTGTCTGCAATTAGGACATAGTCAAGCTCAAAATAGTCCCTTTGTTCTCAGCCAAAAAGTTGGAGAATTGGAGGTTCAGATTGATTATCGAATTGAAGCCATAACGGTTATACAACTCCTGGCTGATTACCCATTTGTGACTGCCTATAAAACTCCTTTCAGAGAAAAAGTTTTGAAGCACTTTGCATCTTTGAAGAGTCATCCGGCTGTGAATTACATGAAAGAAAATTGGAATAAAGGGGTAGCTTATGAAAAGCCAATCTTTATGGTTTTGCTTCTTGGAAATGACCTGAAGCCTGCCTTTGACCTGCCTGCAAATGTGAACCGGATTGTGGGAGGTCAGAAGGCCTACGAATCCTTCGCTGAAAAATTTGCAGATTTCTATCGAAGCAAGGAGTTTGAGAGTTTTTTAAAGAACAATCATGATTTCTACAAGCAATTATTGTTAGATGTGGTTCCGGCAATTGAATCTTGTGGAGCTCTTGGGCCTTTAACAGCGTATTATGGATATGCAAAACCTGGTTTCAGAATAGTCATTTCGCCCTTGCAAATTGGAGGAGGATATGGACCTAGCATACAAACAGCAGCTGATACCTTTATGACCTATAATGTGATGGGCCCACGAGATTGGTCGCCCGAGAAAGGATTTAATTTTGGTAATCAAAGGAGCTTTAAATATCTTATTTGGCATGAGTTTAGTCATTCTTATCTGAATCCTATGGTTGACCAGAACTGGGAAGCTTTTTCGACCTACAACGAGTTGTTTAAACCAATCTCAAAAGAAATGACTAATATGTCCTATGGCTCGTGGAACATATGCTTATATGAACATTTGGTCAGAACTGCTACTATTTGTTTGGTAAGCAATGAATTGTCAAAGGAAGAAGGAGCGGAATTAATCAAAGATGAAATTTCAAGGGGTTTTATTTATATCCCCGGCTTAATGGACGCTTTTCAGCATTATGAAGGTCGAAGAGAATCATTCTCCAGAATTGATAGTCTGGTTCCAATCATCCTGACTGTTCTGGATCAGTATAAGGAAGGTAGTAGGATAGCGCAAAAAAATCAGGAGATACAATATATACAATCTGTTCGGGGAGATGAGGATAGGTTTTTGGAAACAGGATATCCCAATATAAATTACATAGCGTCTTGCATCAGGAAAGAGGGCGGATATTTAATTTTGCCTACCGATGAGAAGGATCCCAAAATTCAGGCAAAGATTCATCAGAATGCAAAGGCGTTTTGGACTAAGGTGGCCAAAATGGAAGTGCTTACAGATGATGAAGCACTGTCTAAAGGAAACCTTGATAAACATGTGGTTGCCCTGGGTACACCACAAGGGAATCTTTGGATCAAAAACAATCTTAAGCAATTGCCAATCGGTTTAAATGAAAATCAGATACAAGCGGCTTCTAAACATGTTGGCGAAAATCAACGCTTAATTGTTGGTGCTCCAATCCTGCCGGATCACAATAAATACATGCTCATCTACACAGCTCAACAAGTCGAGGCAATTATAGGGATACAAGGAGTGCCGCATGGTGGTGAATGTTACACTATTGCGAAAGATCAGGAAGTCCAGGAAAGTGGCTTCTTCTGGATCGAAGGTGAAAAATTAATCGTCAAAGAAAAAAAGTAAAGCCATGAAACGATTTACTATTATTATTTCTGTTATTGTGATTGGATTACTCTCATCTTGTAAGCCTTCAGTGTCGTCAGATCAGCAATCGTCTAGCCTTGAGTCTCAACCAGCTAATTCTCAAATAGAACCCATCGTTCTTAAGGATTCCTGCTTTCATTTGGATTTGCCGTCAGTAATCAGCCAGAGGAAAGATATCTTTTTATCTGATTTGGCGGAATCTATACAGTATGTCGCATTAGAGACTACACCTCAATATTTAATTGGTGACAAAACTGTACAAGTAAAGCCTTGCGCTGAGTTTATCTTTGTTTCTGAACATGGAAAACCAGTAGGTGTTTTTGATCGGGAAGGAAATTTTATCCGCACGATTGGAAGAATTGGAAAAGGCCCTGCAGAGTATAATTTTGATTATGCTTGGTGGCCTGAAGAGAGCATGAGGAGAATTTATATTTCCAACACAAATGTTCGTGCTATATCTGCGTATTCTTTTGAAGGGGAATACTTGGGAGAAGTTTCTACTGAAGTTCATTCCATGTCGTTTGTACCTCTTGGGAATGATCGCTTTTTATCCTGGACTTTCAGACAACAAAGTCACGATGAAAAATTGTTTAGAATGTTCTTTCACGATGGTCAAGGAAGTACTTATGGTAGAATTTATGAACCTGAGAAAGTGTATGACTTTTCTCGAGGAATTAGTATCATGAGTCCTCTTTTTACCTATGCTCCAAATGGTGTTTTATTTAATTCCTGGGAGGATGAGCAGATTTTGAGAATCAAAGAGGATGGCAGTTTTGATCCAGCCATAACATGGTCATTGGGTAAACTGAAGCTTCCATTTAATCCCTCCTCAGACTATGCTCGTTACAATAGAGAAAAGGCAAATTACATTATGGACTTCAATGCCTGGGAATCAGAGCAAAATTGGCTTATTAAATACCACTATAAGAATCGTTTAGAATTGGCTGTTCTGAATAAGGAGAGTGGGGATTATTTTATTGTTGACAATCCTGATGTGCCTCAAGATGGCGTTAGAAATGACATGGATGGAGGGCCTTCATTCTGGCCTTTTTGGTATTCTGAAAAAGGGAAGAATTTTTTCCGTCTTATCCAGACTATTGATTTATTGGATGGTGAACTTGAACAAAAAAAAGGTCTGACGATCAAAAATCCGCAAGCTGCTGAAAACTTCAGGACTATGGTCTCATCCCTTCGTGAGAATAGTAATCCTGTATTGATGATAGTTCATATGAAGTAGTTATCCTAAACGCTTTCGTATATCTGTAAAGAAACGTCGGCTCATTATTACGGGCTCACTCAACATTTTGAGATATACTTTATGGCGGTTATTGAACCAGGGTTCAACTCGTTCTACCTGATCTAAATTAACAATGGTGGACCGATGCACTCTGGTAAAAGTATTGGAAGGAAGGCGCTGTTCCCAGATTTTCATCGATTTTAATACGATAAAGGACTCTCCACTAGTCAGATAAACTTCGGAATAGTCATCTGCAGCTTCAATCTTAATAATGGTATTGATCCGGATGAAATGGTATGAATTGGCTAGTTTTACAAAAATGGAGTCATCTTTCAATAATGCGGCTTGAGATTCAGATTGGGATTCCTTTTTATTACTCAATCGCTGAATAGATTTAGCGAGTCGATCTTCACTGACTGGCTTTAACAGGTAATCTAAAGTATTGGCCTCGAAAGCCTGAATGGCATATTCATCAAAGGCTGTAACAAATATTACTTCTATGTCAAAACCAATATAGGGCAATAAATCAAAACCTGTTTCACCGGGAAGTTGGATGTCTAAGAAGACCACATCAACTACTTCTTTGTCAATAATATCTTTAGCAGATTTTATTGAATCCGCTTCTCCAATGATCTCAATTTGAGTAAATTGTTTCAGAATCGCACGTAAATCGCTCCTGGCTAAAGGCTCGTCATCTACTACTAGTGCCTTGATTGGTGTTCCCATTATCCATTAGGTATATTTCCATTACTACTTGAACAGTTTCGGCTCCTTTTTCGATTTCAAACGCATGGTTATTAGGATAGATCTGAGCCAGTCGATCCCTAACATTCTTTAAACCAGTTCCTGTTCCAGATTTTACATCTCCTTCAGGAATCCATTTGCCAGTATTTGAAATTGTTATTGTCAGTCGATTTAATATTTTAACGGCTTTGATTTTTACTTTCAGGGGCATGGGACTGGTTTCCATTCCATACTTTATGGCATTTTCTACCAATGGATGAATGATGAATCCGGGTACTTTGAATGCCAAACATTGGTCTTCAATATCCATGTCTACCTTTAACTTATCACCAAAGCGTATTTTTTCAATTTGAATGTAGTTTTCTGCTGCAGTCAATTCTGCTTCCAGGGGCACTGAGGTCTCAGATTTATTCACCAGGGTGTATCGGAGATAATCAGAGATCTTCCCGACCATTACAGTTGCTTTTTCCTGATCTTCCCGAATCATCGCTCTCAAAGAACTGAGGGTATTAAAAAGAAAGTGGGGATTCAATTGGTACCGGAGCATCTCTAATCGGGCATTTTCTTCTCGCAACAAGGCTTGCTCGGTTTGAAACTTTTGAATAAGCCACTCTCTCCAGAACTTGATGAAGAGATAGACACCAGCCCACGCCACAAGGATGATGGTGCCAATAAAAACTTCCCATAGATAATCCACCAGAGGGTTGGCAAAACCACCTCTTTTAATAATGACCTGATCCAATCCTAACCTTAAAAGATACCAACAATTGCTCAATAGAAATGGTGTAATAATCCCAGTAAAAAGTAAGAGCGGGATCATCTTCAAGCGGTTGAACAGCTTGTCAATGCTGAACTTCAAAAGTAAACTGAAGATCAAACCAGCATAACAATATATGATTGGATAGAGAAGATATTTAAATTCACCTGAGCGTATACCATGGTAAGTATAGCGATGGATGACCAATAAATCAAAAATGAAATAGAAGGTCCAGATGAAAAATTGGATACTCCAGAATATTACCAAGTTATTCTTCTGCAGCAGATGTTTATTGTCTATTCCCATAGCAGCCTAAAGATAACTTTGCTTCCTTAAAGAAAAAAGCTCATTTCGGTGAAGGGGCTTCCTGTAAGGTGAAGAGCACAATAAGAGGAATAGGAAACAATTATTTCAATTTCTTACAATACTTCTGATAGTTAAGAGCCCCATCTTCATTACCATTCTCCATAGCCATTTTGAAATCAGCACAGGCGAGTTCTAATTGTCCTAGCTTACGGTTGCATTGACCTCTAAGGTTAATCGAATTGTAATTGATAGAATCCTTATCTAAGCTCATGTTAATATCTTGGATACTGGACCCAAAATTTCCAGTGTAGAATAGGCAATAGGCTCTATACACGTATAAATCAAGAACTAGTGGATACTTCTCAATCATATTATTCAAAGGTAGAAGTGTCTCTGCATATTTTTTATCAAAAAAATATTTAGTTGCCTGGTGGTAGTCTTTGGTAATAGGATTTATCTCTGTGACCTTGATGAATTCAAATATTTTTTCCTGCAAAGCCACATTTTCAGGAGAACGATTAATTGCAGAATCAAGCAATAATAAAGCGTCTTCTTTTCTTCCGTCTTTAACAAGCAAGGTGCTCAGAAAGAGAGTTCCTTTTGAGAATAATGGTTTATTTCTATGAACAGTGCTCAATGCTGCAATAGCACGCTTGTTATTTCCTAATTCGGCGAAATTTAAACCCATCTGGTATTCACGGCGAGTGTCCCAGGGAGATGAAGAGTCAGCCAATAGTATATCGATGGCTTCCTGATAACGTTTCTCATGATATAGATACCGGGCTTTGTCAATAACGATTGGACCACCCACGCAATTTATATTGGGGATGGATGGATAGTTGGATACAAAAAAGGAAGCTTCATGAGTAAACTCGTTGTTGTTCAAATCCTCTTTAACAAGACGTTGATAATGAAGAGACTTTGTATTTAGAAAGAGGATGTATGACGATGAAGCAATGAGTAGAACTACTGTTGACCAACTCAGCCAGGATAAAATGGGTTGAGTTGGGATCTTTTTATCTGGTCTATCTGTCTTTCGTATTGAAAATACGGCCCCGGCAGAAACATATAGGGCAAATAGGATTTGAATCTCTGGACGATTGGCAGGGAAATTAAAGAAGGCATCAACGCTATAGGCCAGGATGCCAAAAGCTGGAAGAAACAAGAGTTTGATCCGCTCTTCTTTACCTGCTTTCGAAAAGACAGCCCTGATAAAACTTATCAAAACTAACAGAAAAATAGCCAGGTAGGCTGTGCCTCCAATCAGACCAGTTTCTGCTGTAACTTCTATAAAATCATTGTGATTCTTATACATGTAGGTGTAATCATCAAGAACCTGATTTTCGTATTTTAACACATTGATCTTCCAATTTCCAGTTCCAACGCCTAGTAGGGGATGCTCAGCAATCAGTTTAAAGGATCTGCTCCAAGAATCAATTCTCATATTATCAGATGGATTGACCATGGCTGTTGACAAGCGGGTGACTACTCCTTTATTTAGTACCTGTTCTTTTCCCTCAGGAAAGACGTTCTTTTGGGATACGGAATAGATCACAAAGGCCAATATCAGTAGACCCGCAAAATAACCCAGCGTTTGCAAATGTTCTTTTTGTTTGAATACAAGATATCGTATTGCAACAAATCCGCTTAAGGCTAGAGATATCCCAACTAATCCCAAGTAGAATGATCTTGTACTTAAAATAAAGGTAGCCAACATGGCGACGAAGGCAGCAAAATATCCTACTCGTTTCATCCATCCCTTTGTAAAAAACATTAGCCAAAGAGCTGCTGGCAATTTGACGAAAAGAGCAGAAGCAAGAATATTTTTATTAGAATATACAGAAGTGATATCAGAAATGGCTTCAAGATCTCCGAAGATGAAATCTGTGATCTTATAAAATACGAAAAAGGCATCATAGATCAAGAGGAAGGATAAGGTCAGGGCAATGAGCTGCAAATAATTTATATTGGCAGATAGCACCACAAAAAGGAGAAAGCAGGCTGTAAATACTGTAATTATTTTAGAAAAATACAGGATAGATTCATTGAGGTTTGTCGCATTGAAAAAAGAGATCAATGAAATGAGGATGAACAATGCATACGCTATGCCAATTGGCTTTCGGAAGAAATCGAAGCTGATCCCTGCGGTTTGTGAATTCTTCGATCTTGAGAAAAGGTAACTAAAAGAAAAGAGATTAAGTAAGCTTAAAGCCAGAAACTTTGACCCGCTGGAATCAAGCGTGTGGAAATTTGGAGTGAATACAGGGATGAAGATATATCCCAAAACAATAAGAATATAGCTTGTTTTAAGTTCAAAGATGCTAGGTGATTTCTGTTTCATCATAAAAAAAAAGCCGTTCTCATTGAGAACGGCTTTAAATATATTCAATATTCAGAACTAATTGATAACCATTTTAGTATTCATCACTCTTGCTCCACGCAATTGAACGATATAGATTCCTGGAGGAAGATCACCACGACTAAAGCTTATTTCAGTACCGGTAACGTTTTCCTGATATCTGTACTCTTTTCCAGTTACATCCATGACCACTAAAGTGAATTCATCATTAGCTGCATTGTCGAAGACTAACTTAGCCTCATCAATTACAGGATTTGGATAAACCTTTAGGGTAGGAATAATAGAATTTGTAAATCCACCATTGATGGAGAATATATTTGAATTAGATGCCTTGATTCCACCGCTCTTTAAAGGCTCAGGTGAACCAACAAAAACAGCTGTAATCATATAATAATCATATCCATCAGGTGCAGGTCCAGGCCCCATGTCGGTGAATGAGTTGACAGAACTAGCTACGATTCCAAGAAGAGCACCAGTACCTGTTTCGGTGCCCAGGTCGACTAAGGCATCTGCTCCATAAACCTCGTAATAATCAACATCACGACCTAAATACGATGTCCATAACAAGTTTCTGGTTGTACCCAGACCTTCATTTATGGTCAGGTGTATTGATTGCTGCATAGCACTTAAATCAGAATATAGACCATCGGCGTCTTTCAACATGATTTTATACTTATAAGGACGTTGTGCAGATATGGAACTAGCATCTGTAAGTTTGTTCTCATCACCTCCTGGAGGGACAGCATCTGTAAAATCGATCAAGGCTGGAGTTATGACTACATAATCAAAACTTCCAGTAGCAAATTCCTCAACCCAAATTGTTGCGCTAACAACGGCTGGAGTATCAACTGCAGGTTGATCAATAATAATTACATTTTTCCCATTCTCAGAAGTAATGTACCAATCAGGGAAGGTGCTTGGGCCAGTCACTACTGTTACAGTTACAGCTTCACTTTGTAATGTTAATAGTGGTAATAAAGTGTTTCTTATTTTACAGGAATAATCACCAGCCTCAGTCAAATCGATGCTGGCATCAGCATATGGATTAGATGTTGCACCTACTATGGTGGGCAAGCCTCTGTGCCACTGATAGGTATTCGTGCCGGCTATTGTAACACTAAGGTTAAGTGCATCACCTACAGAAAGTGTTTGTGAAGAAGCAGTTCCTATTTTTTGCTGAGGAGCATATACAAATACTGAAGATGCAATACCCAAAAGAGGCGTCAAATCTTCAAACTCAAATTTGTTGCCATTTACTCTGAGTTCTTTAAGGCTTGTTAAAGCGGTAAGACCTGAAGCGTCAAAGGCAGAAAAATCATTGTTGATCAAGAATAAGTACTTTAATTTGGTCAATCAATGAATGTCTGGTAAAGCACCTGACAAGCTATTCTCGTGCATATACAATTCCGTTAAATTAACCAGACTGCCAAAAGAAGCAGGCACTGAGCCGGAAAAATCATTTGAATTTAATCCAAGAAACCTCAGACTGACAAGACTTCCAATTGATGATGGAATTACGCCGCTTAAGAGATTATCTTTCAAGTGCAAAAAAACCAAATCAGGAAGTGCAGCAAATACGTCAGGAACGGTTCCGACCAGATTATTTGATCTTAAGTCTAGTCTGGTTACTTTACCATTAACTACTGTCACTCCAGCCCAATTCTCGACTGGTCCGCTTCCCCAATTTGTATTATTGGTCCAGCCGGATCCAGTTGTTGCAGTGTATATTTGCATCAACGCAACACCTTCCGTTGAACTTGGATCCAAAGCTTTGACACTCAATGGAGAAACTACGCTGTTAATAATCAACAGAAGGCTCCCCAAAAAGGCCACTTTCTTCAGAAGAGTGTCTAAGTTTTTCAGACGGTCTTTAGGTGTAAATATATTCATATTATCTATTTTTAATTAACAAGTTAAACGGGTTCTGCAATCAAGCAAAACACCTTAAAAGAGTTCCCTCTCTAACCAATAAAAATACAACAATCTAAAGGGATAACTTTGGGAAGGACTCGTCATTTGACGAAGTTCCTGGAATTACTTGTGAATGATCAAAAAATAGAGGTGAATATTTACAAACTGATGATTCAAAAACTAAGAAATTTCGTAAAATGTTGTTAAAAAAACAGGAGCTCCATAAGTAATAGGTATGAAGTACTAGCGAAAGTAGTGAAATTTATTCAACCAGCTCTGGTCTTACCAGAGCTGGTTGAATAAATATTTTATGTTTAATTAAGTGCTAATTGAAGGTGCCCATGACAACAGAGTGAGCAATCAAATTGAAGGTGCCATCTGAAGGAAGGTCAACGTTATGTGTATCGCTTGAAGCTCCATCCAAATTTTCATTCTTGTAGGGGAATTGTCCTGAAGCAACTGTCCATCCACCATTAGACAATGGGAACAATGTTCCACCAACATATAATTGAGTTTCTTTTAAAGTGAATCCGTTGAACATATTATACGTTACTGTTGCAGTATTTCCTGTTCCGACAACTACTACTAAAGTACCAACATGAGTTCCTTTATCTGTATCACATTGTCCTGCAGCAGCCCAAATAGGTAGTTCATATGTAGCTCCTGGCGTGTTATTCATAACATTTGTCCAACCCCATCTGTGAAAACCATATTCCAGGAAGCAATCTGATGGATCTCCTTTTGCATAAGCTGTTTCATTTCCTTCACCATCACCATAATCTGGGTCATCTAAATCAATATCCCACTCAATGATGATACAAGGACCAACTATGAAATCATAAATACCGTCAGTTCCTGGACCAACACTCTCTAAACCTGTAGGATCAGTTCTGTACGCGGCATCTTTGTACATGACTTCAGTGTCATTTGTGAAATACCAGTTTTCAAACCATTTATAAGCGAAAGTGGCAAATCCAGTTATAGGATCGATAGTTTCTAATTCGTAAATCCAAACTTCCATCTTGTAGTGGTCATCAACATCTGGCTGATCAATATAAGTGATTGAAAGAGGAACAGCTGAAGCATCATCCTCGTTATTATCGTAGCCGGTCTCATTATTAAATGTACCAAGATCAGTATCATAGGTTCCATCATTGTTAGAATCCTCTGATAATATTATTTGAAAAATTGCTGGCATATCCACTCTTGGAAATTCACCATACAAACTTCCTTTATAGGCATCAAATTCTGGTGCGCAGAAGTCTCCAAAAAATAGACTTTCACGTATACGGTTGATTACTGGTTTGAACCATACAAAACCGAAATTGTCAAAATCTTTTGCTTCAAAACAGTAAACGCCAACCAATATTTCTGATTTTGTAAAAGCTGAAACTTCGAAACCCAATTCAACAGGGTTGGCAATCAGATCACCGTATACACTTCCTGTATGAGGTGAAGCACTAACAAGAATATCAGGATCATTTGCATCAAGAGCTGTTTGATACAGCGCAAATTCTTGTAATGTGTAGTCTCCTGGAGGCAATTTGATCGCCTGAGTATAGAGAATTTCATTAACGTAGAAGGTTGGGACATTCAATGTCTGTACTTCTTCTGTTGTTTCATCAAGGATTGTTAACAGTGCATAATCTGCATTCAGTGAGCAATCCATTTCAGATTTGAGAAGTCCTCCTTCTCCAGTTCCAATGTTAAATGTAACATATTGTAGTTCGTTTAAATCTTGCTGTGGAAGATCTTGCTCACATCCTGAGAAGAATAGTCCTGCAATGGCAATTGATAAGAAGAATAGCTTTTTCATTGTAGTTAATTTTCCGTTTGTCTGAAGTTTCAGACCAAACGCTGTGCCGAACTTTGTAATAGCTTAAAAATCAACGACATGCCAGATGGATCTACCTTTGAATAAGTATTGATTTTGGAAGTATTCATTGATATCTGGAAAATTACTGAACCATTTTCGAGAGATTATTGAGGGAATTGTCCTGGTGATTTGAGGTCTATTGTCTGGATCAAAGGAGAAGCTCCATTCGATTAAGTACTCGCATCTTCTTTTCTTTTGGGGAACTTTACAATCTGGTTTGACTTAATTGCCCAAATCATAATAGGAACACCAACTGCCAGGTTTACAATCAGGCCTAGATATGAACCTTCTATGCCAAAAGCTCCACCTGTTAGCCAGTCGGGTCCAGATAGAGTGGGTGTAATAAATCCGCCGTGACTCATTCCGGAATTATTCATGCCAAAGACACCGGCCTGGAAAAAGTTCCAACTCAAGTGTACGGCCCATCCCATCCATATTCTTCGAGTCAGGATAAATGGGGCCAAAAGAGTAATTTGCATAATACTAATGAATAAAGAAGAGCTTATTGTTGCATTATCATTCATCAGATGCATTCCCCCAAAGACTAAACATACAAGTATATAGGAAACCCATGTTCCAGAATAATCTTCAATCAACTTAAAAAGTATGACCGTGAAGATAAGTTCTTCTATAAATGATCCCTGGCTATAGCGAATAATTCGATTCACCAGAATGAGGGGTGAATTGATCTCCTCAATCTTGTAGGCTCCAAAAATGGATAACACAACCGTAATGAATATGACCATTCCTCCTCCAATTAGGATACCTAATCCAAATTCTTTTAATCCAAGTCGTAGCGAAAACTCATGGGCTGTCCGTTTCTCAACATACTTTGTATAAAATCTGTACACAAAAATCAAAAGAGCAATCAGTAGAATGGCTTTGCACGCAAGTATTATATCAGTCAAGGGCCCTTGAAGACCGTCCAGAAAATAAATGCTGATTAGATTTTGTAGCATAATTACTGGAAAGACGAATAGTAATGCAAGCACTATCCTTGACAATGGAAAGAGCATGAGCTTTTGAAAGGAGTTTTTAGGCTCTCTGGTTGGGCGTAACTGTTCTGCTTTTACTGTTGTTAACATGATGTATATAATTTATTATTCAGGGCAAACATACTTTTATCCTGAGGCCTTTGCCAATCAATGTGATAGGACTATGTGTCAGAGTGACATACTGTTAGAAAAGTGTGACAAGCCCCGTATGTCACATTTTATTGATATAACAATCATGATATCATTACATTTGTCGATATGAATTTTTTAAGAAAAGCGATAAAGAATCAGATCTTTTTACACATTATTTTGTGGTTGGGCATTTACTTATTGGGTTTTGTGGCCGTATTTCAATTTGATACAGTGCAAAGTGCACTTACGTTTACTCTGGTCTTTGCCACTCCTCTAATTATACCTGTATATCTTCATTCTTACGTATTCAAACGTTTTTTTCAGAAAAAGAGGATTTACATATACACCATACTTACCGGATTTATAGTGCTTCTTTTCGGATTTGTGAATAAAAAAATATTTGAAGTATTGATAGGTGGGGAAACAGAATCCTATGTAACTTTAATCTTTTTCATGGTGTTTTTCACGGGAATAAAATTTTTACAAATAGGAACAAAGCAACAGTTTCAGCTGCAGCAGGAGGAAAAGAGAAGAGTTAAAGCCGAAAATGAACTACTGAAATCACAAATTAATCCGCATTTTCTTTTTAATACGCTCAACAGTATTTACTCACTAATAATGGATAAGGAGGATTTGGCTGGTGATGCCGTTCTGAAACTGTCGGGTTTGATGCGTTATTTGCTCGATAAGTCGAAACATAAGCGTGTGTCTCTGGAAGAAGAAATCGAATTTATTGAGAACTATATTTCCCTCGAACAAATCCGTTTGGATGAGAGATGCAAGATTAGTTTTGAAGTGAAAGGCGACAGCCTTGGCAAGAATATCGCCCCCATGATGTTAATGCCATTTATCGAGAATGCTTTCAAACATGGAATAAGTGCCTCTGCCAAAAATAATTTCATCAATATCCTTTTAACGATAGGCTTGGCCGACGTACAATTAAAGGTTGAAAATAGCATAGCACCGGAGAAATCGGCCATTCAGGAGAAAGAGAATAAAATGGGCATAGAGAGTGTTAAACAACGCTTGGAGCTTTTGTATCCAGATAAATATTCATTAGACCTTGCCCAAAGGGAAGGTGTTTTTGAAATTGAACTTCGAATTGACTTATGAGTATCAAATGTATCATAGTAGATGACGAACGCCTGGCGCAAAATGTGCTGGAGAAATACATCAATACTCTTCCGAGTCTGCTCCTTCTTCAGAAGTGTAGCACAGCTCTGGAAGCGTTATCTTATCTGCATGAACATCCTGTTGACTTGATGTTTATTGATATTAATATGCCAGAAATGTCAGGATTGGACATGATAAAAACCCTTGAAAAAGCACCTAAAGTAATCCTCACGACAGCTTACTCTGAATACGCACTGGAAAGTTACGATTATGGGATAGTTGATTATCTGTTGAAACCCATTGCTTTCGATAGGTTTTTGAAAGCTGTTAATCGCGTAATCGCGTCCTCGCATAACGATGCTGATACCTCCAAGGATAAGCCTGAGCAAGAAATTCAAGATTGGATAATCCTTAAACAAGACGGGATATTAAATAAGACTCCCTTAGAGGATATCTTATACATCGAAGCATATGGGAATTATTTAAATGTGTATACCAGAGAGGAGAAATTCATGATTCGGGAGAAGCTTCATGAAATAGAAAAAAAACTACCTCCTAAATTATTTGTCAGAATCCATAAATCCTTTATTGTATCACTCAATAGAATCTCAAGCGTCAAAGGAAATAGAGTAATGATTGGGGATATTGCCATACCCATAGGGGATTACTATAAGGCTGAATTGGATAAGAGAATTAAGGGTTCATGAATTATAAATCAACATCAACATCAACATCAACCTGCAAGAAAAAGGTTTTGGATTTAGCTTAAGAATAAGAGTCTGGCATTTTAGAAGGGTAGGGGATGCTAGCGATTAAATTCCTTTACAGCTTCATACGCAGCTAAAATATTTTCAGCAGGTACCTCAGGCAGAATGTTATGTATTGGAGCAAAAATAAATCCACCATTTTTCGACAAAATTTCGCATCTGTTCAGCACGTCAGTTCTAACCTCTTCAGGACTTGAGGATGGTAATACCAAAGCCGTATCAACGCCCCCTCCCCAGAAGGTAATCTCCTGGCCAAATTCTTCTTTTAATTCTTTGGCTTCCATTCCTTTACAATTGGTTTGAACAGGGTTGAGAATGTCAAAACCTACTTCGATCAGATCAGGAATGAAGGGTCTGATACTGCCGCATGAATGAAGAAATATTTTCATGTTGCTGTTTTGTTTGACATAGTCGCACAAAATCTTATATCTCGGTTTGAAAAATTTTCTGAACACTTCCATATTCATAAAAGGCCCTGATGTCATTCCTAAGTCGTCACCAAATCTGATCACATCAACCAAGTCTCCCACTGCGCTTATTTTTTTTTCTAAACCGGCCAAATGGAGCTCCATAAGTTTGTCGAGAAGTTTAGATAAATTGTCCTGATCGGCAAGTAGATCCATGAGTAGATTATCCATTCTTCTGAGGAAAAATCCAAGTTCAAGAAGTTTTGCTCCTCCTGACATGACAAGCGCTTTGTCAGTAGAGGCGCGTAAAATACTGGTTCTCTCTCTTAGCTCATTTTCGTTGACATTTATATATTTTGTGTGCGAATGAGCTATCCAACTGATCGATTTAAAAGCTTCACTTATAGTATTATAATTAACAGGATATCCATTCTCCCAAGGGAAGATTGTCTGATCGAAACAAGAGCCATTCTTAGGCATTCTCGACATCACCATGCCCTTATCATCGCGTAAAAAATAGGAGCCATCGATATCCTTTTCAGGATGGAACCATTCGGGATAATTTCCAAGGCTTCCGTCGCCAAGAGTAACAGCATACCAACCCAGATCATCCATAAATATTCGGTTGATATCAAGTGCATCTACACCAAATGAGTCAATAACATCCATATCCACCAAAGCCAATTGCTGAATAACATCAAAAACCCTGGTGGGAGAGTTAATTCCGAGTTCCTTTTTTAGCTTATTGTAGGCAATGGCAGAAATGCCTGTAACGGTTGAAGCCCCAAGATCAATAGGAATCTTATCAGGTTCTTTGTGATCTATGCTACACAATATTCTTTCTCTGGAGTTCATATACGAAAGTACAAATCAGTATCAAATGTCATAGTGCCTTGGTCGATACTGCATGATAACTTACTTCAACTCTTTGACCTTCAGATTGCGCCACTTGACTTTTATGCCCCCACCTGAATGAATTTGTAATGCGATGGCGCCTTTTCCTTTTCATCAGGAATTTGAACCAACCAACCTCGTCCATAGGATTCATAGATTCCACCTGTATCATGGTTAGGAGGAGCAACTTCAACTTGCCAGCCGCTTACCTTAGTACCTTCAAATGTGGAACGAATAAAAACACCACTGTTACCATTAGTCTCTTGTAGAAACTCAAGGTTTATTTCAAAATTATCGTAGTATTTTTCAGTTGATAGATATCCGTATTCCTTATCTGGGCCACTCTCACAAACAAGCAAGCCATCTTCAATGTACCACTTTTCGGTACCATGAATTTTCCAACCATCCAGGTTTTTCCCATTAAAAATCGATTTGCTTCTTTGTGCACTTACACTGCTTGATAAACAAATCAAAATAGCAACTAGTGTTAAAATTGTCTTTCTCATATTCGATTTTTATTGAACATCTAAACTAAGCAAAATGACTACAGATTGTACGCAAATTCTGTTACCCCAATTTAATATGTATATTTAAATGAGAAGAACCATATTTATCATGTATAAATCTTTCCAGATCCTTGCTATTTGTCTTCATTTATGTGCTTGTACATCAAAAACCAATCCAGCCATCATTGAAAGTGAAGGAGATGGCTACACTTTCCGGCAAATCGCTTATGAACAGATTAGTGATTCACTAGATTTGAAATTATCTGACTTGGCCACCGATTGGAAAATTATCTGTCTTGAAACTTCCGAGGAATGCATGATCAACCGCGCAGAATACTATGTATACGAGAAATTTATTATTGCCAATCTTCAATTTGATAAAATTCTTCTTTTTAATGGTCAGGGAAAATATATTCAAAGAATCACCCAATATGGGCAAGGGCCGCAAGAAGTCACCCGTGCTGTTTTATCTGTTGATGAAGTAAATGATATCCTGTATGTGGCAGATGAAAGTAAATCCTATCTCATGAGCTGGAATTTAAATACAGGAAATTATCTTGGTAACATTCCACGCCCTTACAATGGAAGAATTAACCGAGTCATTGCCACAGACAATAAAACCTTGTGGTTAGCTCCTGTTGTTGGTTATTTTGAATCCGGCGACTATTATGCCTGGGAACAAGATCTGCAAGGAAAAATAATTCAAGAGATTAAAGCCCCGCATTATGAGTCCTACAAGGATATTGGATCAGGGCTGCTATATACTCGAGACCGTGAATACAACTACCTTCCTGTACGTTCTGACACGATCTTCCGTATTTCTGAAAATATTCTTGTTCCTTCATGGTATGTCAACCTTGGTGAGGACAATGAAAAATTATATCAAAAGGTGGGACATCGATCATTTAACTACTTCTTTGAATCCAATCGCTTCTTCTGCGGCAAAATCTCAACCATAACCTGGATTGAAGTAAGCGATTTGGGTAATGGTGCATCCTCTAGTCGTTATAGGGCAAAGAGAGAACTCCTTGTAATAGAAAAAAGGACCCACAAAACTACACTTAACCAGGCAATTCAAAACGATTTCCTTGGCACTCAAGTTGCGAATCATCAAATGATTGCACTTACCAATCAGCATTTGCTGGTCACTGAAAATGCCATCACATTCTTGGAAAAAGCGGAATCCACTTTAGCCGATCCGAATATCGATAAGCAAATAAAGTCAAGATTAAAAGGAATAGTCAGTCAATTGGATGAAGAAGACAATCCCGTGCTCCTGATTGGAAAAATAAAATAACTATTTGCTCTATTCTGTATTCTTTAGACGGTCCATTCTCCTGTCATATCAACAGGATATCAACGCTTTATATTATTGCGAGTGTCTGGAGAATGAGTTGCCAACTTACTAGAAAATATCTACTCAGGCGAGCTTTTAAAATACTATTGTTTGTCGCCTATAAAAATTTCCAGATTGTGATCTTCATCTCCACCCAGATGAAATGTGTAAGAAAGTTTGCCTGTTGATGGAACGAAAGTGCCATTATTCTCAATGATATCACTTGGAACAAATATTTTGATAGTTGAAATTGTTCCACTCATTTCATCGGTTAATAATGCTAAGAAAGTCGCTGAAGTTGCGCCATTTGTTGGAGCAAACTGAACTTCATCATCGCCAGTTTTGGTAACCGTAATTGAGAAATTTGCTTCGGTAATTGAAGAAGTTTGATACATCCCAACATAAGTGCCAACTAGTTCATCAGCAATTGTGCTTGGGGCAGGGCCGCATGATACCATAAAACATACGGCGACGATTGGTAATAAGAATTTAATTTTCATAATTAGTAAATTTTAGTTCCGTTGTCAACCGAATGTAACAATAAATCAGCGACAAAGGGATAAGTGTTTAATTAAGTTTGATGAACGCATAAAATACTGTTGTGAAATCACTCTTTTATTCATGAATATTATTTGAGTATTTTTAGTCTATACACAAAATGGGTGCCAAGTTATTTAAATGCTGATTTTACGAAACCTAACTCAGGAGTATCTTTTTTTTGTACCTTTAGTTTTCCACCAAACATACAGAACTATGAAATGCAGAATTATTATACCATTCCTATTTATTGCTTTCTTTTCTTTGCCCAATCAGGCTCAATCTGAACAGAAGAAAAAGACGGATTTGGCAAATTCCTTTCCTCGCCATATGGAGGAGTTCTCCTGGCAGGAGGCCTGGTTACCTTCTGCATCTGTTGATATCAGCTATAATTCAAGCGGATCACCAGTAAGCATTGAAAGATCAGATTCTGAAGGATTATCTAAGCAAACTTTTTACTATAACAACCTCGGTCAGGAGACGGAAATCGTGAGCCAGATGTTTGTTGATGGTCAATGGGTAAATTTTGAGAAAGAAACATCCTCCTATTTGGACGAATCCAATCCCCAAAGTTTTATGTCATATGAATGGACCGGCTCTGACTGGCTATTAACGGATGGATCACAATATGATTATACATTCGATGGGAATCGGATATCCACCATGACATTGAGTTCTTATTCACCAGAAGCCAGTTGGGAATTTGTAGGCCGCTATACGTATGAATACCAGGTTGGATCATCTGATCTTGTAGCGATTGTTTCCGAGGTTTATGAGGAAGGAATCTGGATTTACACAACCCGAACGGTATATGAGTATGATGGTAACCAAATCAGTGCGTTTTTTCTTTATTCCTGGATAAATGCGGAATGGGAACTCGTATCCAAAATGATTTATGAATATGTGGCTAATGAATCTATGGTTTTGACCGGTTCTTCCTGGCTCGACGACGCATGGATGCCATCCATACGAATGACGGATAATTACGATAGTCATGGGAATACGATTCTTTCTACAACGGAGTATTACGGTAATGGCTGGATGGTTCTAAGTGGGCAGCAATATGAATTAACCTACTCCGGGTCCAATGTTGTTCAAAGAATTACAAAAGCCTGGTCGCTCTTTAATCCTGGACAAAAGGCAGTTACATCTATAGGTTGGAAAAACTCAAAAAAGGAAGTCTTCAGCGATTTTGCTTCTCTGTTTGTTCCTGAACAGCCCCAGGTGGTAGCCTCAGTTAAAGTATTTCCAAATCCGGCCCAGGATCAAATACAGATAATTGTTCAAGGTGAATCCAGCACGGTCAGCTCCTTGAATTTTATGGATCTAACGGGTAGGATTAGGTTTAAGCAGGATTTCCTTACCCCCAGATCAGGAGTTATTTCACAAGCTTTACCCTCTTCCCTTTCAACTGGCATCTATATTTTGCAAGTAAGCGGGTCCAATGGAGCTCCATTAGCTAAAAAATTAATAACCATTATTCGTTAGAGTCTATGAATCAGGGATTTGTCTTGCTGTTTCTCGTGGATGCTTTAGTCCAGTAGTTAAGGCTACTCAATGCTAAGCTTACTGAACATTACTTTCCGAATAATAAACTCCTGTATATCAGAGTAATTCCATTATTGCGTACGCATTAGGAATTAGGTGCCTCTAGGTCTGGAATGTCTAATTTCTGCTAGTTATCTTAAGCAGATATTTTTTATGTCTTTGTTTATTGTTTTTTATAGATTTACTCCACAAGAAAAGTTCTCTAACCCGATATGAAAAAGCATTGCTTACTTTATGTGTTGGTTCCACTGTTGTTAATCAGCCCTCAGGCTGCACAGGCTTTAGATCCGGATAGCCTGTTGCTCAATAAGCATAAAATGAGCGATTCTGTTCTTTTCGCTGCTTATAAAGAAATCCACAGATTCTATTCTGCCTTTGCTAAGGATACAGCCATATACTATGATAGATTAGCCCTCGAAGAGGCGAAAAATAGGGGAAACGGTCGGTATATAGTTGGCACAACTCTTGATTTGTGCAGCAATTTTGTTGATATCGGCGATTATCCAAGTGCTCAAAAGTATTTAACCGAGGCCCTGCCGAAAGCAGAAGAGATAAAAGACTACAAAGGGATTTCTGCCATATATAATAATATTGGGATCATATTCGGTGCAAATAAGGATTTTCAAAAAGCTATTGAATATTATTACCTGGCCATCGAAGCCAATAAAAAATATGATAATTGGATCGGAGTAGGCACTAATCTCATCAATATGACCGGAGTGCTGATTGAATATGGCCAGTTGGAGGAGGCTAAAACCAATCTATTCGAAGCGCTTGAGATTTTTGGAACAGATGATAATCGATATCTTCAGTCTTGTGGATTGAATAATCTGGGCGAGGTATATTTATCTTTGAATCTCTACGATTCTGCTCAGTACTATCTGCAAAAGTCCTTGCATCTTAAACAAGAATTGGGAATCGATAAAAAACATCTTGCTCCTACCCTTAATTCGATAGGTGATTCATACATGAAAACAATGCAGTATGATAGTGCCTATTCGTCTTATAAAAAATCATTTTCTATTGCCGATTCATTGAAATTGCAATTTGAAGGCCAATTTGCCAGTAAGGGACTTTACCATTATTATCAAGAGATGGGCGATTATCAGAATGCTCTGAAATATTTTGAAATTCATACTCAACTAAAGGATGACTTTTATAATACTGAGAAGAACAAACAAATCAATGAGTTAGAAATTCGTTATCAGGTTGATAAGAAGAACCAGGAAATTGAAGCATTAAATTCGGAAGTTTTAGTTCAGCGACGACTGAGAAATCTAGGAATTTTGATATTGATCCTGGCCGTTGCACTGTTCGTTCTCACCTATATGAGGATTCGTTTAAGGAGCCAGCTATTGGAGAAAGAGAATGAGCTGGAAAAGGCAAAATCCGTGCAACTTAAATATGAAGTAGCAGAGAAAAATCGTGAACTCATGTCGCATTCAATGTTGTCAATTCAAAAGAACCAGATATTAAACGACCTGAAAGACAAGTTGTTAACTATTAAAGATGGCGATAAGTGTATTCATCAGGCTATCAAGCTGGTTGAAGAGAACCATTCTGCCGACAGCGAGTGGGAAAACCTGAAAATTCACTTTGAAGGGGTCCACCCCGGATTCTTCACTGAACTGCAGGAGGCCTGTACCGAGCTTACCTCAACCGATCTCAGGCACTGCGCCTATATCAAGATACAGATGTCAACCAAAGACGTTGCCAGGATCATGAACGTCGACCCCAAAAGCGTAAAAATGACCAGGTACCGCCTGAAGAAGAAATTATCCCTCTCCGAAGAGGACAGCCTCGAAAATTACCTCATTAATTTATAGGCAGATTCTTTTCAATTCCACAAGCCTTTTTTTGCTGGTTTTTTAAAAAAATGGCAACTGTAGCCCTTTTGTAGACCCTAATTCCCCGCTTGTAGCCCTTTTGTAGCCCATCCCTGGTGTTGCAGTAGCCCCTTTGTAGCGTCTTAATATCAGTTCATTACAAAAATACATGCAATCTTTGTAATGTTCATTTTGGAAAACATAAGTCTAAATCTAATTAATTGAAAAATGAAACCACTATTCGCCTTTAGTTTCTTGATCCTCTTTTACTTTACAAGCAAAGCCCAGGATAGTACCTGGACCAGGAATTATGAATTTGGAGTATTTAATCAATATGATTTAAGAAACACCTCAAGCAATGCTATTTCTACTTATCGGGTTCTTACCGATGGGTTTAGAAAAGGAGTCAGCTCAAAAATGAATGATAAACTTGGAAACGCCTTATATGGTCTTTATTCATTTGGGACTGGTTATCTCTCCATGATTTGGTCTCATGAGTTTGGTCACTCGCTCAGAGCAAAGCAAGTTGGTGGAGAGTTCCGGATTCATAATGTAGCCTTGCCAATTCCTTACACAACCATGCATTTGCCGGCAGATATTAATCTGGTAGACGAAGCCTTGTCAGTTACCGGAGGCTTTGAGGTCAATTACCTGACTGTTCGTAAAATACAAAGAGAGTTTGTGGAGCAAAATGGCACCTTCGCTGAAGATCTGAGCTTCTCCTTTGCCAATCGAATGATGTTCCCTATCTACACTTCAGTTATTGTTCCTATAGATGCAGAAGATCCAAATGTTTGGATCGAAACCGCCGGAGATCCTGTACATTGTGTTTTACCGGTCTTTAAGAACTATTCAGACAATCAGGTTTTTATGTCTGATGGGACTGTTAATCCTGAACTTGTAAAATTTTACGGTCAGTCAGCATTATTGGGTAGTTTCTTTAGCCTTCTCGACCCCCAATTTTACCGGGAACTTGGCGGAGTCTTTGGGAAAAGAGATAAAACAAGACGCCCTGTTTTTATCATCGGGAACCACAATAACGGTTGGACTTATGGTACATTATTTAATATGTCACCCCTTGGATATGAATTATACATGAATAATTATGTACATGTTAAGGGCCATAAATTTTCCATCTACGCAAAATACGGGAATCCCTTTAAAAACAATGGACTTGGAATCAGATATGCAAATATCGTGGACAATCCTAAACTAAGAGTCTCTTCATCCATCGATTTATGGGATCAGGATATCTTCGGAAAAGGCATTTCTGGAGAAGTGGAAGCGAATTATAAAATCTCAGAAAAGTTTGGTATCAACATGAGCCTTGGCTATAAAACTGAAGGATATGTATTGGGAAAGCAATTAAAAGAAGGATTAAACCTTGGATTTGGCCTTGCCTATTATGCTAATTATTAATAAAACAATCAAAACAATTTAAAAACTATAAAAATTTAAAATCATGAAAAATTCAAAAATATTTATCGTCGCAGTTCTATTTGCTAGTCTATTAACCAGCAGTTGTACTAAAAGCCTGCTTCTTATTCATGGAAACGGTGACATTGTAACAGAAACACTAAACATCAACCCTTTCACCAAATTAATAATGAATGGAGCTTTTGAGACTGTGATCACTTATGGAACAGAGCAACAAGTTATGGTTACTGGTGATTCCAATATCGTGGATCTAATTAAAACAGGAGTTTCAAATGAAACCTGGGCGATGGAACTTGAAAGAGGTCAGTATGGCGATTACGATTTAAGTTTCCACATCACACTTCCAGCATTGGAAGAAGTAGTAAACAATGGGCTTGCTAAAATCGAAGTTGAAGCTTTTCCAAAGCAAGAAGATTTCCGTGTTGTGATAAATGGTGCCGGAAGTTTTAAAGGATTCAACCTTCCAACAGAGAATTGCACTGTTGAAATAAATGGAATGGGTCTATGTCAAGTAAATGCTGAAAGTACTTTGGATATTACCATCGATGGTGCCGGACAGGTTGTTTTTATGGGTGATCCTGATGTGACTAGCCGCATTAACGGACTTGGAACAGTAAAACGTAATTAGTGGCGTCCGAATAAGGCAATGGAAGCAGCAATAAATCATTTAAAATAAGATGAAAAAGAGCCTGATCATAATAGTGATACTCCTGGCTTCGGCGCTAAGCCTTACCGCACAGGACAATAACAGGGAGGTATCAAATTACATCTCCCTTAATCCTCAGTTCGTCCAGATTAAAGAAGGCCTCAATTATGGCCTGGTGAATAATGGGATGAACTTAGATCTCGAATATACACGGGTTTCATCCAGTGATAGTAAAACCTTTATCTACTCAGCTGAACTGGGATTTGGCGCCAACTACAGACAGGGACTGGGATTGAACTGGGTTTTTAAGCCACTGGATGTTTTCTATGGATTTAAACTGACTCATAGCCCAGCCATCGAGGTCATTCTCGGTCCCTATATGCAGGCATATTATATGTGGCAGTTATTTCCTGAGTTGCAAAGCGGACATTTGTTCTGGTTATCATCCTATGAAATAGGGCCGAGGATTTTGCTTACCATGCCGGTAAAAAATAAGATCCTCAGCCTCTCACTTGCGAACTCTGTTTTAAGTTTGAATTCCAGACCTGAAAATAAAACTGAAGAATATTTTTATTCACTCACTTTCGCTGATTTTGCGGGCAATCCCCATAGTAACATGTCGCTGGGTTTTCAGGATACTTACAATCATGTTGATCTGGAATTAACCCTGTCTGATCCCAATAAAAGATTCTCGATCGGATACGGGCTGGAATACTACGGTTACCTGGCTGCTCCTGAATTTGATATGCTCACCCATTCAATCAATCTTAAATGGAAAATCGGTCATGAAAAATAATATGAAAATCACACTGTTTTGTATGTTACTTACATCCTTACTATTCACATCCTGCCTTAAGGAGGATCCAATAAATACCCCTTTCGATTCCTTTCAACCCAGAGAGATTAGTGATGGGCTGATTATTTCCAGCCCTGATAACGAGGGAATAAACGAAGTTAAGCTGAACCAGATTTATAATGATGTTTATTCTGATGAGAATCTCTGGTCGATGCGTAGCATGCTGGTTTTTAAAAATGGCAAACTTGTTTCGGAAGCCTATTTGAAAGATCAGGATGATATCACGACACGGCATTTGATCTGGTCTTCTACTAAACAGGTACTCGGAATCATCACTGGAATCGCTCTTGAGGAAGGTTTAATCTCCTCATTGGATGACCCAATTTCAAACTATCTGTCCTCTGAACTGCAAGGGCATCCTGAGAAGGCTGCTATTACAATCAGGCAGTTGATCACCATGCATTCAGGTATTGATTTCAATAATGACGGGGTCAGCGGCCAGACCGACAAATTATTGCGACAACTACCCGACAGTATTGTCCCATTTATCCTGTCAAGGCCAATGAGAAATGACCCTGGAACTGACTTTTATTACAATGATGGAGATCCACATCTCGTATCTGCAATCATTCAAAAAGCAGTTGGGAAACCAACAGGCGAATGGGCAGATGAGGTGTTCTTCTCAAAAATCGGAGTTACCAATCTGAACTGGGTTAGTTACAAAGATGGTACTTCCCAGGGAGGTTACGGAATCGAAACTACCCCAAGGGAACTTGGAAAGATAGCCATGTGTGTAGCCAACAAAGGAAGTTTCGAGGGGCAACAGATTGTAGCCGCTGATTATATCGCTGAAATGATCTCAGAAAGGGTAAAGGTTACTGAAGATTACTCATTTGGTTATTACTGGTGGTTTGATCCGAACCGGGATATTCATTTTACCTGGGGGCATGGCGGGCAGTTTGCTTTTATAGTTCCTTCAGAATCCTTGGTGGTTGTTATAACTTCCATTCCAAACACACAAGGCGACTATCAGATTCAGGCCGACGAAGTTTTACCTATTGTAGATAGAATTATCGAGGCATGCAATAATTAATCACAAGAATATCAGATCAATATGAAAATCAAAATAACATTTTTAGCAATAATTGCATCAGTACTATTTTCTTGCACAGAAAAAATCAGCACTGAAAAAGAAGCAGCCCTTCTGAATCTTTTAGAAAAAGAGCAGCTCTTTGAACTGCGGGAATTGTATGAGGCAAATACGGATAAAATATCGCTTCAAGCTGACCTGCGCATTCAGGCCAGCCTCTTAAATACCTTCAATAAGAATGAGGAATCCAATAAGGCAATTGATGAACTATTGAACAAATTCGATGAGGAGCTTCCCGACAGTATAAAGACCGACCTTATCTTTTTAAAAACTGATAATTATCTCAAACTTTTCGATTACAAGAAAGCTTTTGAAACAAACAATATCATCATAAATGACTATGCTGATTCGATGGACAGCACAGGCTATTCTGAAGCTCTCAATATGAACAACATGTATGAACCCCTTGTAAATACACCTCCTCAGAAGGTCCTGATCAATAATGATAGTTATATTCCTCTCAGTCGTGATGTAGTAGGGCTAATGAATGTTAGCGTAAAATTCGGACAAAACAATTACGACTTAATCTTCGACACAGGTGCAGGTATATCAGCAATAAAAAGAAGTTTTGCTGAAGAGATTGGCCTTGATATTCTGGATACTAACATTGAAGGTTATGCTGCTACAGGAAAGGTAGTTAAATCTTCTCTTGCGGTTTCAGACAGTATGTTTATCGGCGATATTATGGTTACTAATTGTGTTTTTATGGTGCTCGAAGATGAAGAACTTGATTTCCCTCAGGCCAACTTCTTTCCTCTGGGAATAATAGGCTTTCCTGTAATTGAAGGGATGGGAGAAATCACAATAACCAAAACGGACACACTAATAGTAAAAAAGGAACGAAATACAGGGATTGCATCTAATATGCGACTGGATGGTATGCAACCAATGGTATATTTATTTAATGGTACTGATACACTGGAATATGCTTTTGATACGGGGGCTACCACCACTCATTTTACTTCTATTTATTATGAGAAGTATAAGGATTTCCTTACTCAAAATGCTACTCAAGACGAGACTTCAACGACCAGTGCAGGAGGTAGGAGCAAACATCTGACCTACCGTTTGGATTCGACAGAGTTGCATATAGGTAAAGAAATAGCTGTCCTAACTAACATCCAGGTCCATCTTGACGAAAATAAGACTTTCGAATCCGTATATGGCAACCTGGGTCAGGATCTTATCAGGCAGTTTGACCGACTAATCTTGAATTTTGAAGAGATGTTTTTGAAGTTCGATAAATAGTTAATATTATGAATAACAGCGAATTATCTTTCAGATCAAAATCTGCCCTGTTTCTTAATAGCAAGTATTTTTTCTTTGCGGTGGCCATTTCCTGCCTGGGGCTCTCCATTTTCTTTGGGGCGGCAGGCTATTTTCTTGGCTTTGGTGTGGTGCTGATTACCTCCTGGGCCAATAAATGGAACTGGAGGCAGTTCGGATTTAAAAAAACAGTTTTTTCGCATACCCTGTTATTGGCCGTTGGTATATCCATAGCTTTATATATCGTTCTGGATGGTTTGATCCAACCCCTGGTTGAACTCTATTTTGGAGACCTCAATCTCGATGCCTTTGAAGGTATCAAAGGAAATCTCCCATCCTTTTTGATTTTGCTGGCTATCATGTGGGTTACGGCAGCCTTTGGTGAAGAATTGTTCTACCGGGGGTACCTGATGAACCGATTAGCAAAATATTTTGGGAACAAGAATGAATCCTGGTTTTTGGCCGCAGCAATAAGTGCAGCATATTTTGGCTTGGCCCATTTGTACCAGGGTTGGTCGGGAGTTATTACAACCGGAATAGGTGGATTCGTTTTGGGTCTTCTATTTATGAAAAAAAGGTCTCTGTGGTTACCTATTCTGGTTCACGGAACCTATGATATGATCGGCATCACTTTTATTTACCTGGGGAAGGAAAGCTGGGTTGCAGATTTATTCCACATCAATTTTTGAAACATGAAAAAACTATTTTTTGTGGGCGGGTAACCCAGTATCACAATGGAGAAATTTTATGCTGCTAATGAGTTTGATATCAATATCCTGCCATCTGCTTTCCATTCTCATTTTCAACTGTACAATTCTGATCAATTGATGACTGATGAACTCAATCGATTCATAAAAAAGCCAGGCTCCTGGAAATGAGGCCTTTATAGCTACTGCATTTCTTATTAAACCTCTAAAATCAATGATTTCATCCGGCTTATTATTCAGGAGGACAAGGAGTTAGACGACAAAAGAAAGGGACAACTTTCAAGATTTTTGAAGTTGTTTCGTCCGGTGGAGACGACGGGAGAAATGTCGAACCACCTAATTGAAGATTTGAAGTTATTGGCTAAATATGGTTGTGATAGTATCCCCTCTAGCAAGTAGGTCTATGAAACTCCCCCTGTTGGATGCACCTTTGCTTCATGTACAAGAGAAGAAAGCAGTACAGGTATAGGATTAAAACATTGATCCGTAAAAGCGAAGCCAGTGGAGAATCAAAGTCGAAATTTCTTATCCATTCGGGAGTTGTTGAGAGTACTTTTGTTTTTTTAGTAAGCCCACCAGCGTGTGCATGAGTTTTGAGGTGCATGACGATTACAATCTAAAAATCAATCATTGTGGTTTGGCCAACATTTACAAAAAAGTCAAACATCTCACCTGCATATGACAGACGATAGAGTGGATAGGTGTAAAAGTAGGTAACCGGTAAATCAAAGAATTTATCCCTTACATCCATCGCACCTTTTACATTTCTCCATGCAGGGGCAAGAGGGAAATCATCCTCACCTGAAATCATGATGACCTTAATATCTTGATCGGGGATACTCGAACCAATCAATCTACTGCCGCAGGATACCCGATTAGGGATATCATATTTATATCGCCCGGATTTCATTGTATGCAATTGGCCACCATAAAACAAAATCCTGGCGTTTGGATATTCATGATAGCTTTTAAACACATTATGAAACATGGTGCGATTTCTTGTGTCCATACAGAAACAGTCTCGTTTGCGAAAGATTCTTTCAATCTCCTCATCAACAGCATTGATCTTAACCACCCTTTCTCGATTTTTATAGCACCAGCGAAGTATTGCTGGCAAAGGCAAACAGGTTTTACATAGAGCAAGAGAATCAAGATACTTTTCTTCACCTGTTTCCATATAATTATCGATTTCATCCTGTGCTGAGGGTGGTAACTCAATGTTCAGAACGATTTCATTGTCATTGAGATTATCCAACACCTCTGTAAAATACTCCATGACCTCAATTTTGAGATGGGGCTCTCCAAATAACAGGAGACGCGAATTTCTAAGTTCATTGGCTAGTTCTGGAATTGAGAGCAATTCATGTTCAATCTTGTCTGCAATCTCACTGCTTATTTCATCAGTTATATTGGATTCTCTCATTTCTACTTTGATTTTTTCCACACAGAAATGCATCCGTATTTTGTAGCCAAGAAATACAATCAAAAAAAAGAGTATAATACCAGCTGGTACTAAGATTATAGGTTTCAATAAATTCTTCATGGTTGTTTTTGATTTACTGGTTATTTTAAAGATGGGAGGTCCCATAAAAATGCTTTCGGATTCCTGTATGATAGACATTCCGAACCAAAAGAGCCACCCATTCCGAAAATCCTAAACCACCAAAAACTGACTGCAAGAGCTTGGTTCACTGCTTATTACAAATCTCAACTAATAATCGGAATTAGTGGTTCTTCCTGTCCGGAATGTCTATCAAAAACAGCCTGATTGCTCTGGTTCTTTCCTGGCGATAAAAACTATTTACTAAATTGAATTAAAAGGCCAGAACCATCCTTGCATGAATAGGATTGTAATTCCCATAAGAAAAACGCGTTACCACTCGTTTGCAAATCGGTATGTGAAAGATTGAACAAACGACTTCGATCGCAACAATCCGGGTTGGACAATGCAAACTGTCCGTAGTTTGCAGACCAGCTTGATGCCTGAATATCTGCAAGATCGAAATGAATTGTTTTATAGTTTTTGTCAGGACTAACGACAGACCGAATTTCGGCATCAAAAGTACCGGATGTGATGGTCTGCTTCTGAATATCCATATTCAGTACCAGAGAGCTTGTGTAGTGCCAACCCGATATTTGTGTGTCTTTAATCAAGGAAAATGTTCCATTAGCAAAGCTGACAGGATAATAATCATTGTCGTATAGCCAATCAAAAGCTCGATCTTTATCACTGCTTTCCTGGGCATTGGTGAACCTATATACTGCATCAAAACCTCTTAAAGACATTTTTACTTGAGTCCAATCTGGTTTCGGCGTGCTTTCATAGGGATCCGATTTTATCTTAATCGGACCGCATTCTATTTCGGCATAAACCTTATCATCGGTCCAATCAAATGCCGGCAGACTTATTTCTTCATCAAATATTCCGTTGATACATTCAATTGTAAAAAGCAAAGATCCCGTATTCTTACTGCGGAATGCCACAGGTCCGTTATAACTAATTTGCTCAGGATATTCAGGATCGGTAGTGTGATTAACCTCCCCAACAACGGTAACTTCATTTAAACTGGTAATTTTCACACGGAGGTCTGGAATGAAACACCGGATTGCATTAATACCAGCTTCGCGGATTTGTGGAAAAAGAGCCCTTGCCTGACTTAAAACACAGGCCTTATCGATATAGGGGTATCCTCTAAATCCATTCAAAAAACTTAAGTAGCTGAAATCTGTACACATGCTAACGTTATTCCCACCAATATTTTTATAGAATAATGAAGTCCCAACATCATACGAACAAGATTCCAATTTCGGGGAAGGATAGGTTTTTTCCGGATGAATTTTTGGAATTACACCCATCCCGGAAATAGTTTCGTGTGAAAAGAAATTATCATTGGTATAAGCAGCTAGTATTTCCGCGATTGATTTTGTTGTTTTTGCACCCTTGCTAAATGTTTCAACTTTGGGATCAACAGATCCCCCCATGAAAAGGTCAATCCCGTTTGCTTTGGTATAACTATAGATCACTTCTTCATACGGATCGGCATCAAATGAATATTTGTACCCAACCATACCGGATCCCACTGCCGGATGCGCATCATCTCTTACATGAGAGGCCATCCCCATATCGGCAATCAGGTGCAAGGTCTGTCCAAGGGAACGCAAGCGTACTGTCTCTTATACACATCTGACGC
>FLOH01000677.1_pt1 | contig 65504 bp, 65 predicted proteins | sample 756751 | NCBI WGS metagenome assembly FLOH01 (sample SAMEA4026879, study PRJEB14308) | marine metagenome | biome: coastal water; material: water | depth 74 m
TACGCTTGCATAATGTTGCACCGGGCTATAACGGTCATTGCCGTGATTTAACGCCTGATCAAATTGCGGCATATAAGGGGCAAGGGCGCTTGCCAGTAGTGCGTATGCGCATGCCTGATGGCGGAACCACCTTTAATGACTTAATCCGTGGAGATGTCTCCTTTGATCATAAGTTTGTTCCTGACTTTGTATTAGTTCGCGGAGATGGCTCACCTCTCTACACATTGGCCGTTGCAGTTGATGATGTATTAATGAAGGTCACCCACGTTTTGCGCGGTGAAGATCTTCTCTCTTCCACGCCGCGTCAGATCCGTGTTTATCAGGCCATGGGCTTGGCTCTTGAGGATTACCCAGTATTTGCTCACTTGCCATTTGTTATGGGCCAAGACAATGCCAAACTATCAAAGCGAAATGGTGAAGTTTCTATCGCTTGGTATAGAGATAAAGGGTTCTTGCCTGAAGCGATTTGTAATTATCTTGCTTTGCTGGGTTGGTCACCAGGGGATGATCGCGAGAATGTAACGATGAAGGAGCTCACTGAGCTTTTCACCGTTGAGAAGGTTCACTCTTCACCTGCCCGCTTTGATATGAAAAAACTTGAAGCAATCAACGGTGACAAGATTCGCGCCCTAACAATCGATGAATTCTTAGATTGGTCACTGCCGTTTTTAACTAAGGCGGGGGGAGTTTCTGGAAGCGCGGATGAGATTGCACTTGTGAAGCTAGCGTTGCCATTGATTCAGGAGCGAATCATTATGCTCAGTGAAGTGCCTGCAATGCTCAAGTTCTTATTTGTTAAAAACTTTGAAGTTGAAGCAGATAGCCTCGCAAAGATTACTGATGATGCCTCAAAACAAGTATTAGAGCGCTCATTAAAGGAGTTAGAGCCACTAGCAACGTGGACCCATGAGAGCATTGAAGCTGCGCTTCGATCATCTCTTATTGAAGAGATGGGATTAAAACCGCGTATTGCATTTGGTGCAGTACGTATTGCAACAACAGGTAGCACGATTTCTCCACCGTTATTTGAATCTATGGAATTACTTGGCAAAGAGGCTTCATTGGCCCGCATTCGCGCGGGGATCAAGCTCTAAATCCTTTGGTATTCTTTGCTCCTGCTGTTTTTGGGGTATGGGGTAATTGGCAGCCCTGCTGATTCTGGTTCAGTAAGTCTAGGTTCGAGTCCTGGTACCCCAGCGATGTAAAGATACAAATGGAAACACTAGGGCCCCGTCGTCTAGCGGCCTAGGACTCTGGCTTCTCAAGCCAGCTACGCGGGTTCGAATCCCGTCGGGGCTACGTATGGTCAATTTTGTGCACGTCATTCCAGCCTTTGTGCTGACAGCTCTTTTACTGGCAATTGTCCCCGGCCAAACCGTTGCAATGATTCTTCGCCAAGCAATTATTGGTGGCACAAAGACTGCATACACAACTCTGCTCGGTACAAGCACTGCTCTGATCTTCTGGGGCGCTGCATCTGCAATTGGTTTATCGCAGATCTTTGCTCGCTCTCATGCGGCATACACAGCACTTAAATATGCAGGTGTCGCCTTTCTAACCTTCCTTGCGCTTCAAACTCTTTGGTCACTGCGCAACGAATTCGGGAAATTTGACTATGAAGGATCGGCAAAAACCGGTCTAGGACCAGCATTTCGATTGGGGCTTTTAACTAATCTGACAAATGTCAAAGCAGCAGTTTTTGCTGTGGCATTTATTCCACAATTTGTGCCTCAAGATTTCAATCTAGGTTGGGGAATTTTTTTACTCTCATTGGTACAGGCCCTTACTTCTGCATCATGGTATTCATTTCTAATTTCAATAATTGGGAGGGCTACCACTATTTTGGCTAGACCAAAAGTGCGTAGAGGATTAACAGCCTTTTCTGCACTCGGGATTTTGTTCCTTGCGGCAACACTCTTGCTTACTTCACCACGTTAATCCAATAGAATGCTCGCATGAGAGTAATTAACTCCGAACAATTAAAAAGCATTCTTGCTGGACTTCCAAGTAATCCCCGAATCATCGCATCAGGTAATTTCTCATCACCTCGCACACTTTTAAAGGTTGCAGATGAGGTAATTCCAGAGTTTAAACTCCACATGCTTAATGCTCATGGAAGTGGTATTCCTGATCGTGAGGGAATCACTTATGAAAGTGCATTTGTTGGCCCTGCGATGCGAAATCATCCCCGACTTGTCTATATCCCTTGCCGCCTTTCATTGCTACCCGTATTAATCCGTAATTTTTATCGACCAGATGTTGTACTTTTGCATACTTCGCAACCGCGTTTTGACACTGTAAGTCTTGGTACTGAGGTCAATATTCTGCCTCGGGCTATTGAAACAGCCCGGGCACACGGAGGATTGGTCATTGCTCAAGCAAATAAGCAGATGCCTTACACCTATGGTGATGCTCAGATTTACGAGAGTGAAATTGATTATTTAGTTGAAGTAGACGAGCCCCTCCAAGAAAAACCTCTCACGCCTGTAACAGATATACAAGCAGAAATCGGCAATCGGATTGCTAGTTTGATTTCAGATAACTCAACTTTGCAATTGGGAATCGGTGGCGTGCCTGATGCCGTTCTGATGGCATTAAAGGATCGCAAAGGGCTGCGCATATGGACCGAGATGTTCTCTGATGGAGTCCTTGAACTTTCAAAAGCAGGTTGTCTAGATGAAGAAATCCTCATCACAGCTTCATTTATATTTGGAAGTCAAGAGCTCTACCAATGGTTGGATTTGAACAAGAAAGTGCGAATGCTTCGAACTGAACGTACTAACGATCCATCACAGATTGCCCGTCAGGCGCAAATGACATCGATAAACAGTGCGCTGGAAGTAGATCTTTTTGATCAAGCAAATGCCAGTCATGTGAGAGGAAAAATCTATAGCGGATTTGGCGGATCAACAGATTTTATCGTTGGCGCCCTGCATAGCCGTGGTGGTCAGTCATTTGTAGCACTGCCTTCATGGCATCCAAAGGCTAATGTTTCGACGATTGTCCCTCGACTTCAGAGCAACATCACACATTTTCAGCACTCCTATGTTGTTACAGAACAGGGTGTTGCCGCATGTTTTGGACACTCACAAAATGATCAAGCTATAAATATTATTCATAATGCAGCTCATCCAAGTGTTCGTGAAGAGTTAATCTCTAAAGCTGGTGAGTACGGGCTGCTTTAATCTGTTACTAGATGTTCTTAAGCTTATTTGCTTGCCCAGCGAAGCAGTGGATCGGCATCGCTCAACATGTTATTTGCAATCCAAAGTGCTCCATCTAAATTATCTCCACGAGCAGTTACAAATTTAGCGTGTGTAAGTGAACGAGAAATATTGCTCTGTATGGCACTCACGTAAGCAGGATTCTTAGAAGGCCCACCTTGAATCGCAATCTCTGGAGCATCACCTAGCGAACCACCCGCACCCAACCATGTCGCAATAACTGTCTGTGCTAGAAGTTCTGCACCTTCGTTGCGAATGGCAATTGCAGTTGGACTTCCAGCATCTGCTGCTGCGAGTAGAGTTTTGGCTGAGGCAATAGCAAGAGATGCTGCATCTGCTGCATTTTTGATAGTGAGGGAGTCATAAGCCAGAACTTGATCTTTAAAAGTACCCAAGAGAATTTGATCATCACCGCGACCTTGGCGAATACCTAGCGCTCTGGTTAGACCTAATTTTCCGAGCCAGAAACCGCCGCCTTCATCGCCGAACGTGCTTTCCAATCCATCACGGTGAGCAAAATGTGAATTATTTCGACCAACACTTACAACCCCGCCACCAATGGAAAGAACAACACCATTGCCACCACCAAGAGCACCAATGAAACCAGCTAAGCCATCATCCATAACTGCCACTTTGCTAGCTCCAAAAAACTCATTACATAGAGCTAGAAATGGTTGTGGATCCGTGACAACGCCGCGAAATCCCGTACAAGAGAGTGCAACCGTATCTGCTTGTAATTTTTCAATACTTTCAAAAACTGCTCGTAATGATGAGAGCGGAGGTTCTCCAGCTAATTTACCGCGAGTGGAATTAATTAATGCTTCACCTGAACTAATTCGGCTTCCAGATTGACCTAAATCTACTGCGAGCACATCAACCAACCAGATCGCGGTTGCGCTTAATCTCGCGATCATGCTTACACGGCATATCTAAATGCTTGTCATAACATGGATCACAGAGCAGAACTAGTTGATGGCATTCAGGCTTTTGGCAGTTTCTAAACTCTTTGGTTGGCCCATCACAGTGGGCGCATGTGCCAATGAGCTTCGTGTGATCGCTGAAATCAATAGTCAAACGATCATCGAATGTGTAAAGGGAGCCTTCCCACAGACCATCATCACCAAAAGCGTTTCCGTAGCGGACGATTCCGCCCTTCATCTGATAAACCTCTTTAAAACCACGGTTCTTCATGACAACCGAAAGGATCTCACAGCGAATTCCACCGGTGCAGTATGTAACAACCGGCTTATCTTTCATGTGATCGTATTTTCCACTTTCAATCTCTTTAACAAAGTCATGTGATGTTGTTATATCCGGCACTACTGCATCTTTGAATTTACCCACCTTGGCTTCAAATGCATTACGACCGTCAAAGAAAACAACTTCATTGCCGCGCTCTTCAACTAGCTTATTGACTTCCTCTGGTCTTAAATGAATACCGCCGCCGATTACACCGTTTTCATCGACTTTAATTTCACCTGGATTACCAAATGCAACCAGTTCATCCTTGACCTTAATCTTTAGCTTTGGAAAATCATTGCCAGTTCCCTCAGACCACTTGAAATCAATCTTCTTAAAGCCCGGATATTGGCGGGTGTTCTTGATGTATTTCTTCACATCACTCATGTGGCCACCGAGGGTTCCATTGATGCCATGAGGTGAGATAAGAATGCGTCCCTTGATATTGAGGGATTCGCATAAAGTTTTTTGCCACAGCTTTACAGCTTCTGGATCTGCAATGGGCGCAAAGCCGTAGTAGAGAATGACTTTGTTGAAATTCATCTCACTACGCCCTCTCTGCTAAAAGTAAAGAAACTAATTCATGAGGCTCAATTGATTGTGGCCATTGTGGGTTTTCACGACCAACACCATGGGCAACAACAAAAGAGGCACGCTCTCTCGCGCTATCTCCGCCATGTCCGCCTTCATCAATATGTCCATGATCTGTTGTCACAACAACTAACCATGGCTCTTCTTGACTAGCACGGGCATGAATTGCTTGAAGTAAATTATCCAAGTAAGCATCGATTCGCGCAATTGCCCCCTTGTATTCATCACCAATTGAGCCAAAAGCATGTCCAGCCTCATCTACTCCACAGAAGTAAACAAAAGAGACGTCAGGGCCATGTTCAGAGATTGCATAGTGCGCTGCTGTTGCGATTTCTGCATCGACTTGGGTGTAACCATAGGTTTCACCATCTCGAACTAATACACGATGGCGCAGAGCTTTTGCTTGCTCGCGACGTTCATGAATAACAGGTCCGTGGCCAATGGGATCAACTAATGGTGGCCATCCTGCTGCTGCAAATGTTGTGGTGCTTTGATCTTGATAAAAAGCTTGAGACAAAAGATCAGGATGATGGAGAAGCTTGTGTCCAGTAAAAGAGTTATCAATTACTCCATGCTGTGAATGCTTTGTGCCTGTAAGCAAAGAAGACCAACTTGGACCTGACCAAGTTGGGGGCTCAATTGTTATCGGTGTGAAAAATCCTTTTTCTTTTATCGCTACCAAAGTCGGAGCGTTCTCAAGGGCGGTATCTAGATTAAGTCCATCGATACCAATTAATAGGATTTTACTTTTCATCTACGCAATTGCTGCTGAAATTAACTTGGTGTGTGCCGGTGATGAACCACAGCAAGAGCCAACAATGTTGACGCCTAAATCCTTCATCTCCTTGGCATAACGTGCCATTTCCTCTGGTGTGCCATCATAAATAAAGACATCGCCTTGAAGTTTTGGAAGTCCAGCATTTGATTGAGTAATAATAAAGACGCCTTCTGGGCGAGCTTCTACTAACTCTTTAGCAATCTGTGACATCTCATCTGTTCCACGGCCACAGTTTGCACCGATGATGCGCACACCCAGAGCTGCTAATTGCTTAACGGCCATCGCTGGTTTCACACCCATCATGGTGCGCAGATTTGTGTCAAAACTCATCGTCACAATAATTGGCATTCCAGGTGCAACTTCTTGAGCCGCTGTAACTGCTGCTTCAACTTCACCAAGATCTGACATAGTTTCAATCAGAATTGCATCCACACCACCGGCAACAAGTGCGCTGATTTGAGCCGCAAACAAAGCTTTTCCCGATTCAGGAGTAAGAGTTCCCATAGGCTCCATTAATTCACCAGATGGACCGATATCTCCCATAACAAAACATCCAGCGTGACGGTCAGCAACTTTGCGTGCAATTGCTGCGCCAGCTTTATTTAATTCTGCAAGACGACCTTCAAGTCCGTGCATGGCAAGACGGCCAGCGGTTCCGCCAAAAGTATTTGTCGTAATGAAATTTGCTCCAGCTGCTGCATAGGCTTCAAGAACTGCTTCGATTTCCTCAGGTCTTTCAACATTCCATAGCTCAGGTGCACCGCCATCTGTAAGGCCACGATCTTGCAACATCGTTCCCATGGCACCATCTGAAGCAAGAGTTGCTTTTTCTAAGGCTTCATAGATTGCAGACATCATTTAGCTCCTAAGGAATCTAGTAGTGCAGTAATTTTCTCTTCACTGAATTCAATTTCAAGCTTTTCAACTATCTGAGCAGCAACAACGTCAGGTGCTCCCTCTGCTTGGGCCCATGAATCGCGGTTCCATCCAGCGGTGTATGCATCTGCATCTATTTCACCTAAGCGCATAGCTGCTTCATCAATGGCCTCTTGAAAACGAGAAGCCAACATGATCTTAATAGTTGTCTCACCCGAGCGCACAACAACCATGGAAGGGATTTCACGCCAGCGCATGATTTGATATTCACTCATAGGCCAATTCTATAGGCCAACTTCCCAACCTTTCACACGTGAGCAAGTATCCTTACGGCATGGTTGATCTACATTCAGTTGATTTATGGCAACAGGCGGCGGTAGTTATCAACGCCGTGATTGCGGCAGTCCTTGGCTCACTCATTGGCTGGGAACGTGATCGGGCTGGTAAATCTGCAGGGCCTAGAACTATGGCCCTGGTGTGCGCATCTTCTGCAGTCATTGTTGCAATCGGCGCGGCCGTTGGTGCGGAAGCTCAATTCGGTGACCCAACTCGTGCCCTGCACGCAGTAGTAACAGGCATTGGTTTCCTTGGTGCAGGACTTATTTTTACAAACACGCGTGGAGGTTCATCAGGAATTGGTGGCGTCACAACGGCAGCAACTGTATTCACAACTGCAACTGTTGGTATCGGTGTCGGTTTGGGCTTTCAAGTAGCAGCGGCTGGTTTAACACTAGTTATTTTGGTTATCTTGCGATCAACGCAAGTAATTGAAGCAACTACTAATCGCCATGACTAACGCTTATTAATTTTTAATACAACATTTCGATCAGTAACTCTGCCTAACCACCAATCAATTCCATGCTTTGCGCCAAGCTCTGGTCGTTTTTGCCAAACATTTGCGCTAACGGTTCGAGAAAGCGCAGCAATTTCTAGTGGCGTAGTTGCCCCTGCATAATCAATGCCAGCTGCGTGATCAATAACAGTTAATCCAAAGTAGATATCGCCAGTTGCATCTGAAACGATTTCCACTGTACGGGATTGCTGTGGCCAATCAGCGTGGGAAGCAGTTTCAATCTGCCAGAACCCACTTACTTCTTCCACATCACCAATCCACTCAATATGGTGACGATGTTCATGTCCGGCAAGCCAGGCTATAACTTTTGGATATTTGAGCAACATGTCTCGAATTTCATCTAAACAAACTCGTCGACCAGTCGGTGCATAATCATTAAACATTTTGCTTAAGGGATGATGAGAAGCCAGAACTACTGGCTTTTGTGATGCAGCAACTTCCTTTTCAAGCCAAGCAAACTGTTCCTCATCCATCGACCCTTGCCAGCCACCGTAGTGATTGACGCTATCTATAACTATTAACTTCACTCCTTGAATATCAGTGGAGTAATACATTGTTTTATTACGTGCATTTTCTTCAGTAAAGCCATGACCACGTGGAGAACCTGGAGAAGCCAAGTGGAGCTGGGCATATTCCCCACGCTCTATTGCTCTCCGCTCAAGATCTGCAGCAACGTCAATATAAGGCGCATTATCTGTTGCAGGGTAGCCAGCTGGACCAACTTCTTTAAACTGCATTAAAACTTCAAAAAGATTTGTAGTTGATGGCAGCCCCGTGTATCGCTTGCCATCAACCATCTCTTTATTTACTTCAGGTGTAGGTGCAACAGTTCCTTGCAAAAGTGCATCATGGTTCCCGTGGACTGCAAACCAAGGAAAATTCAACCCAGTTGCTTTAAAGGGTGTGCGACATGAGTTTAAAAGATTAGGAACAATTGGGAATCCATATTTCGCGCGAGGGAGATCATCTTCTTTTCCTGCGGGAGTTCCATGTGGGTGCCAATAGCGAACATCGTAATGTTCTGCTCCATCATCAATAACACCTTCATACTTTGAAAAATCACCTGAATCAGGACGAATCTCAAGACCATCTAAAAGCGCTAAATACCAATCAACTTCATTTTTCTGCGCGTTATCTGTGGTGTCACCAGTAATGATTGCACCAGCAATTTCATGGCCAGATAGAGGACCTTTTGTGATTGTGTTGAGTGATTGCACCATAGATTCAACAACATGTGGCGAGAGCATTGAGTGCGCACGGTATGTGCCAATGGTTCCAACCTGTTCACGGATTGGACTATCAGGATCTGCATTTCTATCTAAATATTCAGGTCGAGTGGGAGATTGCGCATCACAAACATGGAGATCAGAAAGGTGGTGAAGCAATAAAAGGGGAGTACTTGATGCGGGGAATTCATGTCCACAATGTGGTTCAGCGGGCACATTTACAAGGTTGCGCCAGCCCAATGAGTTAGCTTCTCCACGAGCAAATGCCATAGTCAGTATCCTAGTCAAATGGAAAGCAAGGCTGGAAGCATCATCGTCTTAAGTGGCGGCACCAGTTCTCGCTTTGGCGCAGATAAATCCCAAGCCATTTTGGGCCATCAACAGTTAATTCATCACATTCTTACTGGCATTCCCAAAGAATTTGAAATCATTATTGTGGGAGCAGATCCATTGTTCACGCCAGCTTCCTATCGCTGTGTTCAAGAAAGGCCAGTTGGCGGTGGACCAGTAGCAGGTATTGCAGCAGCGTTAGAACTTTGTGAGAGTGAGATTGTTGGAGTTCTAGCTACCGATATGCCATTTGCAGGCGCGCATATGATTCATCTTCTAAGTGCAATGACATCACACGATGATGCGATTATGTTTGTTGATTCAAAAGGCTTTAAACAACTACTAGCCGCGCTCTATCGACGTGAAGCCTTGGAGAATGCACTCTCTAAAATTGGCAACCCCCATGGAGCATCGATGCGCACTTTAATTTCAGACCTAAACATCCATGAAGTCCAAATGAGTCCAGAGATTGAAAAAGCGATGATTGATGTTGATACGCCAGATGATTTAGTAGTTGCAATGGAATTCCTGGCAAAACTATGAGCGCACTTATAGAGGGAAGTTGGGATGATGCTCGTGGGATAGCACAGTCCACGTTTAAGCAGTTGAAATCAGAATCCTTACCAGTTGCGCAGTGTTTGAATAGAACTTTGGCTGTAGATGCCAAATCACTCGTTGATCTTCCGACCTATGCAACTTCTGCGATGGATGGTTATGCAGTCAGTGGTCCCGGTCCATGGAAAATAGTGGGTGAAGTAAAAGCTGGATTGCCGATGAAAGGTGTACTTGAATCAGGTGCAGCTGTTGGAATTGCAACAGGTGCGGTGATTCCTGAGGGAACATTTGGAATTATTCGTTGGGAGTCAGCAAAGGTAGATGGAACAGAGTTAAACGGGGCAGTAGTTAAAGATCAAGATATTCGACCACCAGCCCATGAATGCAAAGCCGGCGACGTGATTGTAAATAAAGGCACAGTGTTAAACCCAGCAATGATTGGTTTACTTGCCGCAGCAGGCTTTGATGAAATAGATGTTGTAACAGCGCCTAGAGTCGCACTTGTTTTACTCGGTGATGAAATTCAACTCAAAGGCATTCCACGTGATGGATTAGTACGAGATGCACTAGGACCACAGCTACCTGGTTGGTTAAACGCTATGGGTGCACAAATAATTAGTACCCAATACATCTCTGATCAGTTAGATCTAGTGATCACTGCGCTAAAAGATGCTTGTGAAAAGGCAGACGTTGTCATTACAACCGGTGGCACAGCCCAAGGCCCACGCGATTATCTACACAGCGCACTCGAAGCAGTTGGTGCCGATATTTTGGTTGACACTGTGAAAGTGCGACCAGGACACCCCATGTTGTTAGCGCGCAAAGGCGATGTAGCCATTCTTGGTCTGCCTGGGAACCCACAATCTGCAATCGTTGCACTTGCATCCCTTGGCCAACCAGTTATTGCTTCTCAATTAGGCCAGACACATAAGAAGTTAGCAAAAGTCATAACAGCGAGTGAATTAAGCGCACCGCAAGATTTCACCCGTTTAATCATCGGTAATCTCATTGATGGTCAGTTCCATGTTGCGCCGTATTTAGGCTCTGCGATGCTGCGTGGATTAGCGCACTCTGATGGCTTTGCCATTGTTACAAAGGCTTTGACCGGTGTTGGCGAGCAAGTGCGCTGGTTAGACTTACCGGCATGAGCGATGGATTAACCCACCTAAATAGTTCAGGTGAAGCCAACATGGTTGATGTGACTGGCCGTGATGTAACCGTGCGCGAAGCGATCGCATCTGGAAAGGTAAAACTCTCCAGTGAAGTTGTTGCACTGCTTCGTGATGGCTCAACACCTAAAGGTGATGTCTTATCAACAGCTCGAATCGCTGGCATTATGGCAGCCAAGAAGACAAGTGAGTTGATTCCACTATGTCATCCCATAGCAATAAATAAGATTTCTATTGAACTAGCCATTACTGATGCAGGTGTAGATATCTCTTCACATGTGATTACTTCAGATCGCACTGGTGTTGAGATGGAGGCATTAACTGCCGTAAGCGTTGCAGGCTTAACGATTATTGACATGATTAAAGCGCTAGACCCAGCTGCAGAAATTAGCGCTATTCACGTTGATTCAAAATCTGGTGGAAAGAATGGCGATTGGAAGCGCAAGTGAGTATGCGCACCGCAGTTGTAATCACGGCAAGTAATCGTGCATCACGCGGGGAGTATGCAGACTTAAGCGGTGAATCACTTGCCAAAGGTCTCACCGCTCTTGGCTATGAAGTCTCTGGACCACATGTAGTTGCAGATTCGTTTGATTTAATCTCAGAGCAACTTACTGTGGCCTTAGCTAACAAAACTCGTCTTATTGTCACAACAGGTGGCACAGGTGTTTCACCAACAGATGTAACACCTGAGGCAACTGCGCCTTTTATTGAAAAGGTAATTCCGGGTTTTTCTGAAGCTCTGCGTGCCTATTCACGAGATAATGTTCCAACATCCGATCTAACAAGAGGTTTAGTCGGAACACATGCATCAGCACTGATAATTAACCTGCCTGGCTCTCAGGGTGCAATCAAAGATGGCTTAGTAATTATCGAACGCTTAGCGGGCCATATTCTCGATCAGCTCGATGGCAAGGATCACTAATGCCAGAGCTTGTTTATGCAGTCGTCACTGATGCACCTGTTCACATTCAGGAACTATCCAAACTCGTAGCAAATCCACACAGCGGCGCTGTTGTCACATTTTGCGGAGATGTTCGAGACCATGATGGTGGCAAGGAAGTCGCATCACTTCTTTATGAGATTCATCCAAGTGCTCCAGAGCAAATCAAACTGATCACAGAATCGGTAATGGGTCGATTTGAGATTGAAAAAGTAGCTGTGGCCCATCGCTATGGGGATATTGCTATCGGTGAAACTGCATTTGCTGTGGCAGTTTCAGCCGCTCATCGCCAAGCAGCCTTTGATGCCTGCTCTGCAATAGTGGATGAAGTTAAAGCCAAGCTGCCTATTTGGAAGCACCAGAAATTTACTGATGGTACAGATCAATGGGTTAACTGCGCATGAGCAAACTCATTGATACATATGGCCGCGAACACCGCAATCTTCGCGTTTCACTGACTGATCGTTGTTCACTTCGCTGCACCTATTGCATGCCCAATGATTTTGCGGCGTGGATTCCTAATGATGATTTGCTGACTACTAATGAACTTCTCACTGTTATTGAAGTAGCTGTAGAACAAGGAATTAATGAGGTTCGCTTAACTGGCGGCGAACCTTTGCTTCGCCCAGATATTGTTGAAATTGTTGATCGTATTGCCGGTCTTGCTAACGCCCCGCGTTTAACTTTGACTACCAATGGTTTAAAACTAAAAGAATTGGCACTCCCATTGGCAAAAGCTGGATTGAATCGAATCAATATCAGCCTAGATACTTTGAGCCGTGAGCGCTTTAAAAAACTGACGTATAGAGATCGCTTCGATGATGTAATCGAAGGATTACATGCAGCCAAAGCTGCAGGACTCTTTCCTATCAAAGTAAATACTGTTTTGCTTCAGGGTATAAATGATGATGAAGCGCCAGCGCTGTTGGAATGGGCGCTAAAGAATGAATACTCACTGCGCTTCATTGAACAGATGCCACTAGATGCTGGTGGAATTTGGGACAGAGCAACAATGGTGACTGCAGATGAGATTTATGCAGATCTATCCACGCACTACCAATTAACTCCTGTTGATGGCCGAGGTTCAGCACCAGCAGAAGAGTTCTATATCAATGGCACAAAGGCAACAGTTGGAATTATTGGCAGTGTGACAAGGCCGTTTTGCGGGGCATGTGATCGCCTGCGATTAACTTCAGATGGTCAGCTGCGCTCATGCTTGTTCTCAAATGAAGAAGTAGATGTGAGAAAAGTACTTCGTGATGAGGATAAAGATGATGCAGCTAAGCGGTTGGAAATCGCTGCCCGCTTCCAGAAAACTGTATTAAGTAAGCTGCCCGGCCACGGGATTAACGATCCTTCTTTTATTGCTCCACTCAGACCAATGTCAGCAATTGGTGGTTAGCCACCAGCAAAGCGTGGCAGTACATCAATAAAACTACCGGCATGAATAGGTGAATCCATATCGTTCACCGCTACTGAATTAACAAGAAATGAGCATTGATCAATAACATGAGCTAGTTGGGGATTACCAGCACATACTGCGGCCAAAATTTGAGTTAAAGAAGCAGGATCCACGTGGTCAACGCTTACACCGGCGGCGGCGCGCGCAGCTGCAAAGTAGCGAATCTCTATATCCATAGCCATAGTGACATTGTATGGTTACCCAATGCTCGAGTACATCATTATCTTCCTGACTGGCATTCTTGTCGGTGGAATTAATGGAATGGCTGGGGGAGCATCAGTTATCTCCTATCCAGTGTTGCTCGCCACCGGAATGTCTCCAGTCAGTGCGGCAATCTCAAATGCACTAGGTGTCACACCAGCAAATTTTTTTGCCCTCATTGGTGTGCGCAATCAAATGCGTGGTTACTTTCAGGAATACAAAAAGCTTATCATTATCTCCATTATCGGTTCAACAATTGGTGCACTCTTGTTGCTCAACGTGCCACCGGGTGTATTTGAGAAAATGGTTCCCTTTCTTCTTCTCTTCGCCAGCTTGTCCTTTTTGATTAAAGCTAAGCCTGATCGCGGCGCTCGTCATGAGTTAGTTGAAAAGATAGGAATCGCAGGCAGCGGCTTATATTGCGGCTACTTTGGTCCAGGCCAGGGCGTGATGGTGATTGCCGTATTGGCCCGTGATATCAGGCGTGATCCAAAGACACTGAACACCGCTAAGAATTTAATTGTTGGCTGGACCTCTTTGGTCTCTAACATCATCTATATCTTTAGTGGGTTGGCCCATTGGGGAGCAGTCATCGCTCTATTAATAGGTGCCAGCATCGGTGGAACCTACGGGGGACGCTATGCGGCAAGAATGCCGGTCGCCGTCTATCGAGGCTTGATCCTCACCGTGGGCTTTGGCGCCTCAGCATGGTTGTTTTATAAGTATTACCTGAGCTAAAACCACCCCTCGCGCCTCTATCTATTGGTATATCACTGATATATCATCTCCGATGTGAGCCAAGCTATTCGTATTCTCTCCAGAGAGAGCACCTCGCTATCTGAGGCGGCCTATAGCCGTATTCGCTCAATGATTATTACTTTAGAACTTGAGCCAGGATCACTCATTAGTGAGAGTGCATTGATGAGCACACTCAAGATGGGTCGCACGCCAATCCGTGAAGCTCTGCGCTCGCTAGCAAATGAAAAGCTAGTAGAGGTCTATCCACGTCGTGGAATGTTTGTTTCCCGTGTTGATGTTGCCAATCTTTCTCAGCTCTCTGAAACACGAGCAGTCCTTGAGATTAAAGCGGCAGAGTTAGCAGCCACGCGATCTACTGCCGCTGATCAAGAGATTACAAAAGCTTTAATAAAAGAGATTAAGGCAATCAAAGGCGATTTAGATATGCCAACTTTGATCGGGTTAGATCAACGAATTCACCACCACATCTATCAGTGCACTCACAATGAATTTCTAGCAGCGGCTCTAGATAACTACTACGCCCACGCCCTGCGCATCTGGTTCTTAGCCCTTGATCGTGTGGAGCATTTAGCCGATGCAATCATCGAACACCAAGTGTTATTAGAAGCAATTGCAAGCAATGATCCAAAGGCAGCATCGAAGGCAATGAGAGAACACGTTGAAGGTTTTGAATCTGAAATCCGTAAGTCTTTATAACCACCACCAACAGAAAAAGGAATAAAAGATATGAGTAAGTTACCTGCAAAGGCAAAGTGCGTTGTTATCGGCGCTGGAATCGTCGGCAATGGCATGGTGTATCACCTTGCAAAGCTCGGTTGGAAAGACATAGTCCAGATTGATAAAGGACCTCTTCCTAACCCTGGTGGCTCAACTGGCCATGCATCTAACTTCATCTTCCCTGTGGATCACTCAAAAGAGATGACTGCAATTACGGCTGAAAGTATGCGCCAGTACAAAGAGTTTGGAACTTTCACTGAAACTGGTGGAATTGAAGTTGCGCGTTCAGAAGAGCGTATGCAAGAGCTGGCACGTCGTATTACATCTGCAAAGTCTTGGGGAATCGAAGGTGGTCGAATCCTTACTCCTGCAGAGGTAAAAGAATTAGTGCCATACATCGATGAAAGCATCATTTTAGGCGGGTATTATCAGCCAACTGTGGGCGTCGTTGACTCACTTCGCACAGGAACAATCATGCGCGAGAAAGCGCAAGAGATGGGCGCTGCGCAATCATTTGCCAACGTTGAAGTTCAAGACATCACAGTTGAAAATGGAGTTGTAAGGGGCGTTGTTACAGATCAAGGAACTATTGAGGCTGAATTCGTTGTTATCGCAACAGGGTGCTGGTCTCCCAAGCTTGCTGCAATGGCCGGCGCGCACATTCCTCTTACTCCTGCAGTTCACCAGATGAAAGACATCGGACCAGCTCCATTCTTCAAAGACACCAAGGGTGATATTGAATGGCCAATCGTTCGTGACATGGATGTGTTTATGTATGAGCGCCAACATGGAACTGGACTTGAAATTGGTTCATATGCTCACCGTCCAATTCTCTACACACCAGATGACATTCCTTCAAATGCAACTGCAGCTCTTTCTCCAACAGAGTTTGCATTTACTCAAGCAGATTTCGATATCCAAGATGAGCATGCTTACGAGCTAATGCCTTCGATTGTTGGCGATGAATCAGTGCGTGAGAAGTATGCATGTAATGGAATTCTCTCTTACACTCCAGATGGAATGCCAATTCTTGGTGAAACTCCAGAAGTAAAGAATTTGTGGTCTGTTGCTGCGGTATGGATTAAAGAAGGCCCAGGAACTGCAAAGTCTGTGGCCGAGTGGATGGTTCTTGGAGATTCACATATTGATCTTCATTCATCAAACATTGCTCGATTCCATGAGCACCATAAGGAAGAAAAACACATCAAGTCTCGTGTGGCTGAATCATTTAACAAGACCTATGGAATTGTTCACCCAAACGAGCAGTACGAATCAAATCGCAAAGTGCGCCTATCTCCTTACTATGAGCGCGAAGCTGCCCTCGGCGCAGTCTTTTATGAAACTGCTGGATGGGAACGACCATTTTGGTATGAATCAAATAAGGATTTAGTGGCAAAGTTTGGCGAGAAAGTAATGCCGCGTACTGCTGAATGGGAATCACGCTGGTGGTCACCCATTATTAATGCAGAGCATTTACAAATGCGCGAAAGCGCAGGCATCGTAGATTTAACTGCCTTTGCTTACTTTGATATCACTGGCCCATCAGCTCTAGCTGTTGTGCAAAAGGCAGCGCTACGTCAGATGGATGTTGCTATTGGCCGTGTTGTTTACACACCTGTACTTGGTCCCAATGGTGGATTTAAATCTGATTTAACAATCATGCGCCTTGATACTAATCACTTCCGAGTTGTTACTGGCGGTGTACACGGCATGGCAGATAAGAAGTGGTTTGCTGATTTATTGCCAGCCGATGGCTCTGCAAAGATCAATGACATTACTTCTGACTACACCACCCTTGGGGTGTGGGGCCCAAATGCCCGAAAGATTATCCAAGAAGTGACATCTGAAGATATGAGCCATGAATCATTCAAGTTCAGCACATGTAGAGAGATCGATATTAAGGGCGTGAAAGTTCTTGCATCTCGTATTTCCTACGTCGGTGATCTTGGTTGGGAGTTCTATGTTCCCATGGCCGATGGTCCAGCTCTTTGGGATGCGCTGTGGGAAGCTGGAAAGAATCACGGGTTAATTCCAGTAGGCATTGGTGTGTACGGAACAACTGGACGTTTAGAGAAGTGCTATCGCGCTTACGGTCCTGAGCTTGAAACTGAATACACCGTAGTTGAAGCAGGAATGCAATCTCCAAAACTTAAGGAAGCTGATTTCATTGGTAAAGATGCACATGTGAAGCACCGCGCCGAAAAGCCTGTTGCAATGCTATGCACACTCTTTGTTGATGATCACAAGTCATCTAGTGGTCAAAAGCGCTACATGATGGGTAATGAACCAATTCTTACATTGGATAAGAAGCCAATTACTGATGCACATGGACGTCGTTCATATGTAACAAGTGCTGGTTCTGCACCATCTTTAGGTAAGCACATCCTGATGTCTTACCTTCCAACAGAGTTAGCTGTTGCTGGAAACAAGTTCATCGTTGAATATCTTGGTGAGCACTATCCATGTTCAGTAGCTGAAGTTGGTCCAACATCAGTATTTGACCCATCAAATGAACGGATCCTTGCATAATGGACGTACTTGTCTGCCTAAAGCGCGTTCCACTAGCTGGTGGAACATTGATTCTGACTCCAGATTCACGCGATATTGAAACCAAGCATTTAGGTTTTGGTATCAGTCCCCATGAGGAAAACGCAGTTGAAGCTGGTGTTCAACTCGTAGAACAAATGGGTGGAACACTGACTCTGCTTACTCTTGGACCTAGTGATGCTGAAGAACAACTTCGCTCACAGTTAGCAATTGGTGCTACTCGCGCCGTGTTGATTGAAACCGATGGACAGGAGTGGGATCCCCAGGGAACTGCTGCTGCACTCGTTGATGCCATTAATGCCGAAGAGACCAAGTTTGATCTCATTATTTTCGGTGCAGAATCTGCTGATAGTGCGGGATATCAAATCCATATTCGTGTTGCACATGCACTCAATCGTCCGATTATCACCAACGTTAAATCAATGAAGATAGAAAATGGTGTTGCTGTGTGTGATCGAGTAGTTGCTGCTGGACGTGAGCACTATGAAGTTGCCTTACCTGCCATTGTCACTGTGCGCGATGGCTTAAACATTCCGCGCTATCCATCGGTTCCTGGACGTATGCAGGCACGCAAGAAGCCAGTAGATATGAAAAAGGCAGAAGCTCGAGTGCCTAAGTTAGAAAAAGTTGTTTTAACTCTCGCACCTTCTAAGTCAACTGGCGCAGAGATTTTGGGCAACGGCGCTGACGCTGTTCCTGCACTGGTAGATATCTTGAAAAAGATTGGAGCTTTCTAATGATTCTTGTACTCGTAGATCAAGATCGCGGTGAACTAGATCAACTCTCACTACGTGCATTAACTGCTGCCCGCAAGTTAGGCCAAGATGTTGAAGCAGTGGTCATTGGTAAGGAAGGCGCGGCCCTTGCTGGAATCGTCGGTGAATATGGCGCAAAGGTTTTACACGTTGCATCCCATGCCAACATCACTGATTACACTCCCATGGCATCGGGCCGTGCACTCAAAGATTTAGTTGAAAAGCTAAAGCCTGCAGCAGTCCTTGCTGCTGGAAGTCCACGTGGAAATGAACAGTTAGCCCATTTAGCTGCTTTTCTTGATCTTCCAATGGCTGCAGAGTGCTCAGAAATCACTTTAGGTTCACCTCACCATGTGCTTCGTGCACGATGGGCAGGAAATCTGATTGAGTCTGCAAATGTTCACGCAGATATCTTGATTGCAACAGTTCTTGCATTTTCAACAGAACCTGAATCAGCCAATGGCAGCGCAGCAACTGTTGTTGAGTTCGAACCAGCCCTAGAACCACAGGATTACGCGGTAAAGGTATTGAGTCGTGATGCTGGTGAATCAAAGGGTGGTGTAACACTGGTTGATGCCAAAGTTATTGTCTCGGGCGGACGTGGTGTTGGCGGTCCAGATGGTTTCGGTCAGATTGAAGAACTTGCAACGCTACTCGGTGGAACTGTTGGTTGTTCACGTGTTGTAACTAGCTCGGGCTGGCGTCCACATGCTGAGCAAGTAGGACAGACAGGAACAAAGGTTGCACCAGATCTCTATATCGCAGCAGGTATCTCAGGTGCGATGCAACACATTGCAGGAATGAAGAACAGTAAGACAATCGTAGTAATTAACACAGATCCAGAGGCTCCAATTCTCGGTTATGCAGATTACGCAATCATCGGTGATCTGCACCAAGTAATACCTGCGCTCACCAGCGCCATACGTCAGGCCAAGGGATAAAAATGTCAGATATCGAAATCGCACAAGCTGCAACGATGAAGCCAGTCACCGAAATCGGTGCCAGCTTAGGAATTGATGCAGATAATTTAGAGGCTTATGGAAAGTACAAAGCCAAAGTCAATTTGAAGTATCTGACATCTTTGCCAAAGCGCGATAACTCAAAGCTGATTTTGGTAACTGCCATTAGTCCAACACCTGCAGGTGAAGGAAAGACAACAACAACTGTTGGTCTAGGTGATGCACTTCGCCATATTGGTAAAAACGCAATGATTGCTTTGCGTGAACCATCTCTGGGTCCAGTCTTTGGAATGAAGGGTGGTGCAGCAGGTGGTGGTTATGCCCAGGTAGTTCCAATGGAAGATATCAACCTGCATTTCACCGGAGATTTCAACGCTATAGCCCTTGCAAACAACTTACTTGCAGCCCTGATTGATAACCACATCCATCATGGAAACGAGCTAGCTATCGATATTCGACGCGTCACATGGAAGCGCGTTGTTGATATGAATGACCGTGCTTTGCGCGAAATCATTCAATCTATTGGCGGTGTGGGTAATGGATACCCACGTAGTGATGGTTTCGACATTGTTGTGGCCTCTGAAATCATGGCAATCTTCTGCCTTGCGACATCCATTGAAGATTTGAGAGAGAAAATTGGCAAGATTGTTGTTGGCTATAAGCGCGATAAGACGCCAGTGCTTGCCTCTGAACTTAATGCACAAGGTGCAATGACTGTTATTTTGAAAGATGCTTTCCAGCCAAACTTGGTTCAAACTCTAGAAAACACTCCAGCCTTTATTCACGGTGGACCATTTGCCAATATCGCCCACGGTTGCAACTCTGTTGTTGCTACAACTTCTGCGATGAAGTTGGCAGATTATGTTGTTACAGAAGCTGGCTTTGGCGCAGATCTTGGAGCTGAAAAGTTCATTGATATTAAGTGCCGCAAATCAGGTTTACGTCCATCTGCTTGTGTATTAGTTGCAACGATTCGTGCAATTAAATACCACGGCGGCGCAGACCTTAAGACAATTACGGAAGAGAACTTGCCAGCTCTAGAGGCTGGCCTAGTAAATCTTGAGCGTCATATCAATAACATCACTAAGGTCTATAACCTTCCATTAGTTGTTTCAATCAACAATTTCACAAGTGATACAAAGGCAGAAGTTGATCTTCTTCGTTCGTGTGTTGAAAAGCTTGGCGTGAAGATTGTTCTAGCAACTCACTGGGCTGATGGTGGCAAAGGTGCAGCTGATTTAGCACATGCTGTTGTTGAACTGTGTGAGCAGCCACAATCGATGACTTTTGTTTATGAAGATAGTGATCCATTGTGGGAGAAAATCACCAAGGTTGCTACCAAAATCTATGGAGCGAAAGAAGTAACAGCGGACGCCAAGGTGCGTCTAAAGCTCAAAGAGCTTGAAGCATCTGGATATGGGCACTTCCCAATCTGCGTGGCAAAAACGCAGTATTCTTTTAGTACTGATTCAGCATTGCGCGGTGCACCAAGTGGACATTCCATCAATGTTCGCGAAGTAAAGCTCTCAGCTGGAGCTGAATTCATCGTAATGATCTGCGGTGAAATCATGACAATGCCAGGACTACCTAAGGTGCCATCGGCTGAGCGCATTGATTACATTGATGGAAAGGTAGTGGGCCTGTTCTAATGAAGTATTCAACTTGGTCACAAGATGCGGCGTTAGCTGTTCTTGCGACCTTGCGTGAAGAAAAAGGAGCAGTACTGATGGCCTTGCAAGCTCTGCAAAAAGAGTTTGGCTATGTGCATAAAGAAGATGTGGCTTTAGTAGCTAATTTCTTCAACAATTCACGGGCCGATGTTCATGGTGTTTTAACTTTTTATCACGATCTACTTACCGAACCACCTGGCGACAATCACATCTCTGTTTGTGTGGCAGAAGCGTGCCAAGCCGTGGGTTCGCGCCAATTAGAAAAAGACCTCAAGACAAAGTTTGGTAAAGAAGTCCATGATGGTTACTGCTTTGGTAACTGCGCATTAGGACCTTCTGCTATGGTGAACGGCGCTATTATTGGCCGTGCCAGCGTTGATGCAATTGCAAAGGCACGCATATGAAGATTTATGTTCCAGGTGATAGCGCAGCAATCTCTGTTGGCGCAGATGATGTTGCTGCAGCAATTGCTAGCAAAGTTGGTGATTCAACGATTATTCGCAATGGTTCTCGTGGTGCGCTGTGGTTAGAGCCAATGGTGGAAGTTGGAACCGATAAGGGTCGCGTTGCCTATGGACCAGTAAACGTTGAAGATATTGATTCACTAATCGCTGCAGATTTCATGCATGGCGGTACTCACAAACTATATCTAGGTGAGAGTGAAAAGATTGAATGGCTAGCTAGCCAAGATCGCGTGACATTTAAACGTGTTGGAATCATTGATCCGCTCTCACTTGCAGACTATGAAGCATATGGGGGATTAGTGGGCTTGCGCCGCGCAATTTCTATGAGCTCTGAAGCTATTGTTGAAGAAGTAAAAGAATCAGGTGTGCGCGGTCGTGGCGGGGCAGGATTTCCAGCCGGTATTAAGTGGAAGACAGTTGCCGATGCAGTCAGTGACCAGAAATATATTTGTTGCAACGCTGATGAAGGAGATAGCGGAACTTTTGCTGATCGCATGCTTATTGAAGGAGATCCATACACACTCATTGAAGGAATGACTATTGCTGCTATTGCTGTAGGTGCCACAGAGGGCATTGTTTATTTACGCTCTGAATATCCATATGCAATCAAAACTTTGCAAAGGGCGATTGATATCGCTCATGCATTTGGTTGGCTCGGAAGCTCAGTTCTTGGAAGTAAGTACGCTTTTGAATTAAAGATTCGAGTAGGCGCGGGCTCATATGTGTGCGGTGAAGAAACTGCAATGTTGGAGAGTATTGAAGGAAAGCGTGGAGTAGTTCGTGCCAAGCCACCACTGCCAGCACTAGAGGGTTTGTTTGGCAAACCAACTGTTATCAATAACGTGTTAACACTTTCAACAATTCCTGCAGTGTTGGCAGATGGTGCACCGGCATATAAAGCACGTGGTGTTGGCAGATCACTTGGCACACAGGTTTTCCAATTAGCCGGCAATATCAAACGGGGTGGAATTGTTGAAAAGCCTTTTGGTATTTCGATTGAGGAAATCGTCAATGGCTACGGTGGGGGAACATTGAGTGGTGCACCGCTGCGTGCTGTTCAAGTCGGTGGTCCGTTAGGTGCCTACTTTGGAACAGATAAGTTTGAAACTTCTTTAGATTATGAATCCATGTTGGCAGCTGGCGGAATGCTCGGACATGGCGGAGTAGTTGTATTTGATGATTCAGTAGATTTAGCGCAGCAAGCCCGCTTTGCAATGGCATTTTGTGCTCTTGAGTCTTGCGGTAAGTGCACACCATGCAGAATCGGCTCCACACGGGGCGTTGAAACAATCGATCTGATCATTCAAGGCGTGAAGGTGGATGAGAACAAGAAGCTTCTTTTGGATCTTTGTGAGGTTATGACTGATGGATCGCTGTGTGCCATGGGCGGATTAACACCAATGCCGGTAAAGAGTGCCATGATTAACTTCCCTGAGGACTTCACTGGGGAGGTGAGCCGTCGATGACAATGATTCACGAACATGACTTCGGCACACCTGCAAGTAAGAAGAGTGAGCAAGTCAGCCTTGAAATCGACGGGAAATCAATAACAGTACCGGCGCAGACTTCAATCATGCGCGCAGCATCAATGGCTGGAATTAATATTCCTAAACTGTGCTCAACCGATAGTTTAAAGGCATTTGGTTCATGTCGCTTGTGTGTCATCCAAGTAGATGGACGCAACGGAACTCCTTCTTCTTGTACAACCCCTGTGGCAGATGGAATGAAAGTTGTCACTCAATCTGAGAAGTTAGATCGTCTGCGCAAAGGTGTCATGGAGCTTTACCTCTCTGATCACCCAGCGGAGTGCGCAACAGGGGATGAGTGCGAAGTCCATGGAGTTGCAAAGAAGATTGGAATTACGGAGAGTCGCTATGCAGCAACTTCAACTCACTTAGATTTAGCAAAAGATGAATCCAATCCATATTTCACATTTGATTCAACTGAGTGCATTGTTTGTAATCGCTGCGTTCGTGCCTGTGATGAAGTGCAGGGAACTTTTGCGCTAACGATTGAAAACCGTGGCTTTGAGGCGCGCGTGTCATCTTCTGGAACATCCTTTATTGACAGCGAATGTGTCTCTTGTGGGGCTTGTGTGCAGGCTTGCCCAACGGGTGCTTTAACTGAAAAGACTTTGCTCACCATTGGTACACCTACATCATCTGTTATTACAACATGTGCTTATTGCGGTGTTGGCTGTTCATTTAAAGCTGAGATGCGTGGAGATGAACTTGTGCGCATGGTTCCACTAAAAGATGGTGGGGCTAATGAGGGCCACTCCTGCGTTAAGGGTCGCTTTGCTTTTGGCTATGCCACTCACTCAGATCGCATTACAAAGCCAATGATTCGAAATGCAATCACTGATCCATGGAAAGAAGTTTCTTGGGAAGAAGCGATTTCATTTGCTGCAACTGGTTTAAAGAAGATTCAAGCCGAATCTGGCAGAAATGCTATTGGTGGTATTACCTCATCTCGTTGCACAAATGAAGAAGTATTCGTAGTCCAGAAGATGGTCCGTGCAGCTTTTGCTAATAACAATGTTGATACCTGCGCTCGTGTGTGCCACTCACCAACAGGTTATGGGCTTGGCCAAGCATTTGGAACATCAGCTGGAACCCAGGATTTTGAGTCTGTTGAGCACAGTGATGTGATCTTGTTGATTGGCGCTAACCCAACATCTGCTCACCCAGTATTTGCATCACGCATGAAGAAGGCTCTTCGTAAAGGCGCTCAACTCATTGTCGTCGATCCACGCGTTATTGCCCTTGTTCGCACACCAGGTGTTGTTGCAGCCCATCACTTGCAGCTAATGCCAGGGACAAATGTTGCAGTGATCAACGCGCTGGCACACGTCATTGTTACTGAAGGTTTGGCAAAGCGTGACTTTATTGACGCACGATGTGAAGAGAAGTCATTTAAGGAGTGGGAAGCATTCATTTCACTTCCTGAGAACTCTCCAGAAGTACTAGAAGCATCTTCACGTGTGCCAGCCGAAGAGATTCGCAAAGCTGCACGCTTATTTGCATCAGCACCTAACGGCTCTATCTACTACGGACTTGGTGTAACAGAGCACAGCCAAGGTTCAACAATGGTGATGGGTATTGCAAACCTTGCAATGGTCACAGGAAACATTGGCCGTAAAGGTGTTGGAGTTAATCCACTGCGCGGACAAAACAACGTTCAAGGCTCATGCGATATGGGTTCATTCCCACATGAGCTACCTGGCTACCGTCACATTTCAAATGCAGATACACGCAAGATTTTTAATGACAAGTGGGGCGTCACATTAGATTCAGAGCCTGGAATGCGTATTCCAAATATGTTTGATGCAGCACTTGCTGGTAACTACCGTGGGCTCTATGTTCACGGTGAAGATATCGCCCAGTCTGATCCAAATACCTCTCACGTTCACGCAGCACTTCGCGCCATGGATATGGTCATTGTTCAGGATCTTTTCTTAAATGAGACTTCTAAGTTTGCACATGTCTTCTTGCCGGGTACATCATTTTTGGAAAAAGACGGAACTTTCACTAACGCAGAACGCCGTATTAACCGTGTTCGACCAGTAATGAAATCAGCAACTGGAAAGAGTGAATACGAAGTTACCTGTGATCTTGCAACTGCCATGGGATATCCAATGTCCTATGGCAGTGGGGCAGAAATCATGGATGAGATCGCTGCAACAACACCAACATTTGCTGGAGTTTCATTCAAAAAGCTTGATGAAGTTGGCAGTCTTCAGTGGCCATGTAATGAGGAAAACCCTGAAGGAACCCCTACGATGCATTTAGAAACCTTTATGCGTGGTTTGGGCCAGTTCAACCGCACTCCGTACGTTGCAACAGATGAAAAGGCCACACGTAAATTTCCACTCTTGCTCACTACTGGCCGGGTTTTGAGCCAATACAACGTAGGTGCGCAAACTCGCCGCACAGCAAATAACATCTGGCATACCGAAGATATTTTAGATCTGCATGAATCAGATGCCGAGCTACGCGGTGTTACCGATGGTTCTTGGGTCAAACTCTCTAGCCGTGTGGGCGAAACAATCATGCGTGCGCGAATTACAGATGAAGTCCCAGCTGGTGTTGTTTACACAACTTTCCACTTCCCAGAAAGTGGCGCTAACGTCATTACAACTGATTTCTCTGACTGGGCAACAAATTGTCCTGAATACAAAGTAACCGCTGTTGAAATCACACCCAGCGCACAAGGCCCAGGTGCGATTGTAGAGACCCATATTGATGGAGATGTTCAGTTAGCATCCATCATTCGAATGGTGAATCAGATTGCGGCAAATTTTACAGTAACAGATGCACCTGAGGTCAAGGTTGCTCACCACATCGTTCAGTTCTGGACACCAGTAATGATTGAGCGTTTGCACAAAGATGTTGATAAATCTTTACTTTCACCAATTGCCCAGAAGGCCCTTGAAGTAATGCTAGTTACTAAGTAGTTCCTTTACTTGCTGGGCTAGTTGACCATAACCAACGTTTTGAATTTCTAGTGGCAAACCAATACTTGCAGCAGCTTGAGTAGCTAGCTCTTCTAACTCTTTACTCGGAACTTGGGCTAACCAGATAACGCGTGAATAGTTCTTGAAGTAGTCATCACGCAGCTCGGGCCGCTTATCTAAACCCAGCTCAACCATGACACTTCGATGAAAGGATTTAGCTAGAAAATCAGTTAAGAAATATGTTCCGGCATCAGATTCCATGATTTCTTCTATTTTCTTAGCTCCTGCAAAGATGTCATAGCAATGATTTCCGCCTAAACGCTTCACACCATGTGCTGCAATCACCGTATCGAGTGCGCCATACGTTCCACAGTCGGCATATGCCACCGCACACTTCTCATGCTTGTCTTTGATCTCAGTGAGCAATGAATCGACTTCACCAGCAATCTTCTCTGGACGATTGTGAAGCAGGGGTGGCAGGGGATAGATCGTGATGTCTAGTGATTCTGTTGCTGCGATGTCAGCGATATGGGTAGCAAGTGCCCCACAGGCAACTACGCCAATGCTCATGCAGGAAAAGCGAGACGTTCAACGAACTTATCGTTGAAGTCTGCACGATCAGATAATTCGATGTAGTCAATCTCATCAAGTAGTGCTTGTGCACCATGGCGCTCTTGGGCAGATAGCAAAACCATCTTGGCGCCTTCTCCTGCAACGTTACCTGCAGACATGATGCGCATAACTGAGAGCTTTGGAACTAGACCAATCTTGATGGCAGATGAAGGTGAGAGATATGAACCAAATGAGCCAGCAAGTAGTACTTGTTGAATTTCAGATTCCTGAACACCAAACTCTTCAAGCAGTAGTGCCCAACCTGTGGCAATAGCAGCCTTTGCAAACTGAAGTTCTCGCACATCACGCTGAGTTAAAAAGACGCAATCAGATAGATCGCCCACTTCTTTGCTCCAAGTAAGTACAAATACGCGCTCACCTTCACGTGTGACTAGGCGGCTAGCTAGCTTTGGCGAAATTGTTAAGGCAGCTTCATCGGTAACAAACTTTCCTGAGTGATCAAGTAAACCCACTTGAACTAGAGATGCACATGCATCAACTAGGCCTGAACCACAGATACCAACTGCAGGAGTGTCATCAATAGTTCCGATTTCAAGCTCGCCATCAACAACCTTGATAGTTTCGATAGCACCAGATGCTGCTCTCACGCCGCACTTAATGCTCGCAGCTTCAAAGGCAGGACCAGCAGGGGCAGCAGTTGCAAGAATCTTGTCGCCATCACCTAAAACAATCTCACAGTTAGTGCCAACATCGATAAATAAACGCAAGCGCTTATCGCGATCCATTCCAGAGGCAAGTGCGCCAGCGATGATGTCGCCACCAACGTATGCACCAAGTGAAGGCAAGATGACAGCTTTGGCAAGGGGATGAACTGCAATGCCAATCTCTTTCACATCAATATTTGGATAGTCAGCACTTGCCATAATAAATGGAGCAACTCCCAGTGGTTCTGGATCAATGCCAAGGAGAAGTTGAGTCATCGTGGCATTGCCTGCGATTGCTAACTCATAAACATGGTGAGGATTAACATCTGCCTCAATACAGACCTCTTGAGTCAGCTGATTAAGGGTTTCTTGCGCTAATCCACTGAGTTTTGCCAGAGCATTAGGATCTAGCATCGTTGCGCTAATGCGGGTGATGACATCTGCGCCAAATGGTTGCTGCTTATTGAGCATTGATTTAACGGCGACCGGAGTGCCAGTGTTGAGATCAAGCAAAGTTGCAACAACTGTTGTTGTACCTAAGTCATAAGCGATTCCATAGCGCACAGCAGTTGTATCGCCAGCTTCAATACCTAAAAACTCTTGATCAACAAAGACTGCAGTTACTTTGTAGTCAGATGCGCGCAAGATGCGGGGCAGCTCTCGCATCGATGCAAGGCTAGCCGTGCCCTCAATATCATCAACTGCATCAAAGATGCGCACGATGTCGGTGCGTTGATCAGATAGAGATGGTTCTTCTAATTCGATATAGCGCTTTTGAACTGCAGGGCGCAAAATAACCTGTCGGCCCACACCCACCGTTGCAGCTTTAGGGCGAGTGGTAAGGGCTGGAACATCTACTGAAATATCTTTAGCTGTGCGCACTAAACAGGCAAGGCGCCAGCCATCCTTAATTTCACTTTCAGTAAAGGCACGAAAATCTAACTTTGATGGTTCAACATCTCCATCGGTTACCTTGATACGGCATTTCTTGCATGTGCCATAACCACCACAGGTTGAATCAATTGCAATTCCATTCCACGATGCAGCATCAAATGCGCTCACACCTGTTGGGACGGTAATTGTTTTCTGAGATCCAATAGATCCATCTTTTTCTAGCGATGTGAAGGCAAGCTTTACTCGCCCAGTACCGTCATGCGTTGGTATCAGGGATGGGTCTAACTCTTTTTTACTAATAATTAATTCCCTTCAGCGGCAGCTTTTGCTGCCTCCATTGCGCGATAGCGCATAATCCAATTGGTTCCCCAAGGATCAAGACCAAGGAGCAAGTCTGCAGCACGAACTGACTCAACGATGGCAGGCGTGCGCGAATCCATGACCGCGCATGTCAATCCCATAGCCATTGCAGCAGGTAGAAATGCGGCATTGAGTGCATGGCGATGTGGAAGACCAAATGAAATATTTGAAGCACCGAGAGTCATATTCAGTCCGTACTTTTCGCGGATTAAATAGATAGTTTCCAGCGTGTTCTTTACCGCATCTGGATCTGCGCCCACAGTCATTGCAAGTGGGTCAATTACTAAATCGTCCAGTGGAATTCCGTGCTTTTCCACGGTACGAACAATCTTTTCAACAATTATCATGCGCTCTGCAGCCGTTTGCGGAATTCCAGTTTCATCATTGGGCAGAGCAATAATGGCTGCGCCATGCTTTTTAATCAAAGGAAGCACTAGCTCCATTCGATCATCTTCACCTGTAACGCTGTTAACAAGTGCTTTACCTTGGTAAGTCTCAAGACCTGCCTGTAGCGCTTCAATAACAGATGAGTCGATACAGATAGGTAGATCAGTTAAAGATTGAACCAAGGTGATTGCCTTAGCAATGAGTGCTGGTTCATCAGTGAGTGGAACACCCATATTCACATCTAATACATCGGCCCCACCTGCAACTTGAGCTGCCACATCTTTTTCAATGGCAGAAAGATCACCCGCACGAAGTTGTTCTTGAAACTTCTTGCGCCCCGTTGGATTAATACGCTCACCAATAATAACAAATGGCTGGTCATGGCCGATTGTTACGGTTTTGCCAGGTGAGGTGAGGACTGTATGCATAGGGGCTCCTAGTTAGTTTCTTGGCTTCTGTCCGAGGTCGTACATAAAGCGATCTAATGAATCATCATGTCTAAAATCTGTAACATGTAATCCGCGCACTGAAGGCAAAGTCATTGCATGCTTGGCTAGTTCCACAGTTAATTTGTATGCCTCTTCAGCTTGATCAGCAGCCGATGAGACTCGGTTGATTATGTCCTGAGGGATATCAATTCCAGGCACCTTGTCATGCATAAACGACATTGGCTTGGCACTTTTTACCAAAACAATAGTTGGAATCAACTTTAAATCAGGAGCAATCTTGGCAACACCAGCACAGAACTTTTCAAGGCGATCTGAGTGATAACAAATCTGTAGTTGAAGATACTTTGCACCCGCTCGGTACTTCTTAAGTGCTCGCTCAATTCGATAATCAAATGGGGGAGCAGCTGCGTTTTCTACAGCGCTGATATAGAAATCTGGGGCAGGATCGATCTTGCGCCCTGAAAGGTATTTTCCAGTAGTGATAATTCGGGCGATATTGATTGCTTGGGTGCTATCGATATCAAAGACTCTACGGCTCTCTGGCTCATCACCGGCAGTCACATCATCACCTGTTAGAAGTGAGATGTTATCAATGCCATGTAGAGCTGCGCCCATCATGTCGGCTTGAATAGCAAGACGGTTCTTATCGCGGCAAACAATCTGCATGATGGGTTCAATTCCATGCATTTTCATAGCAATGGCAGAGGCGGTATTAGAGGCATGGGCATGGGCTGCTGGGTTATCTGTTGCATTCACGCCAACAAACCAAGGTGCTAAACGAGCAGCATTCTTTTCAACCTTAGCCATTCCTCCACCATCGAGTGCTGGGAATTCTGCCGTAAAGACAACTTCGTTAGTGTTTTCTAACTTCTCGCGCATCTGTGACATTAGTGCGCCGCATCTGTTGTTGACCAACCGGCAGGTGTTTGTTGATCGCGCTTTGTAACCAAGTTAATCCACGATGAAGTTCCTTGAAGGCGCATATCTACTGGTGGACGAAGTTCGTTGAAATGGTCTTTCCATACTGTTGGCAAAGGCAAATAGACTTTTCGGTCATATGCCTTAAGCCACACACATGGCATATCTGGAATAACTTCACAGTTACCGTTTTCACGAACGCCACCACATGGTCCGTTGCGAAGAGTCTTTGGACATGTCATTGGACATGTCATACCTGTTGAGTGCAGGACACATTGTCCGCACATGCGACAGTCCCATACGGGTTTCTTTATTACATGCTCAATAAAGGGCAGAAGTTTTTTTAACACGATAGAACCTTATGCAGAAACCGAAGCGCGTTTTTTAGCAATGAGATCTTTAGCAATACGCACTGCAGTAGATGCATCTGCTGCAAAGCCATCAGCGCCAACAACATCGGCATATTCCTGAGTAACAGGTGCGCCACCCACCAGAATGATTACTTGGTCACGTAGACCAGCTTTAGTAATTTCATGAATGTTGACTTTAAACATTGGCATTGTTGTTGTTAAGAACGCTGACATACCAACGATGTCCGGCTTGTGCTCTTGAATAGCGGCAACGAATTTTTCAGGTGGAACCTGCACACCTAGATCAATAACTTCAAAGCCGGCACCTTCGAGCATGATATTGACAAGGTTCTTGCCGATATCGTGCACATCGCCTTTAACTGTGCCCATCAAGAATGTTCCAACAGTCTCAGCACCAGTCTCAGCTAGCAACGGGCGCAGCACATTGAGTGCTCCCGACATTGCTTTGCCTGAAATAAGCATCTCTGGAACGAAGAAATCTCCGCGCTCAAAACGTGCACCAACTTCTTCCAATGCTGGAATCAGCGCATCAAAGAGGATGGCGCTAGGCGTCATTCCATCAGCGATGCCTTGGTTGGTCAGTTCGAGAACTGCTGGAGCATTTCCGACAAGGGTTTCGTCAAAGAGAGCTTTGATAATCTCGTCATGTGTCATGCCGCACCTATCTTTCCATCGTGGTTTGCTTGAAGTGTTGCGATCTCATCAATGATCATCTCACCGATCTTAATTAAATCTTTCTGAGTCAATCGAGTTGATGGACCAGAAACTGAAATTGCACCCACAACACGACCGTCGTGCTCGCGGATAGGTGCTGCTACCGCAACTAATCCCTCTTCTAATTCATCAATGATGAGGGCATAACCTTTTTTGCGCACTATTTCTAACTCTTCCAAAAGCCTTGTGCGAGAGATAATTGTCTTTGCTGTGCGCTTTTCTAGACGCCCCGCTGGAATAGTCACTGTTGCATATGCAAGTAGAACTTTGCCAAGTGCTGATGCGTGATAGGGGACTGACTTTCCTATCCAATTGGTTGCAGATAAGAGGTATTGACCATCTACCTGATCGATTAATTTAAGATCGCCATTGCCTGGAACTGCCAAGTTAGAGGTTTCACCAGTTCGATTTGCTAGAACTTCTAAAATTGAGTGCATGCGTGTCACAAGAATGGAGTCGTGATTCTGTCCACGAGCAAACTGTGTCAGAACTGAACCGGCGATATAGGCACCGTTGCGATCACGCAGCAATAATCCCTGACGCTCAAGTGCACTCAAGATTCGAGATGTTGTGCTCTTTGGTAATCCATAAATGCGAGCAAGTTCAGTAAGTAGTGGGGGAGTATGTGATTCCAAAATGTGAATTAAGAGTGCAGATGCGCGATCAATTGCTTGCGTGCCACTATGAAGTTCTGCCATCTCACACCTCCTCGGAAGGTTCCACTATATGGAACCATAGTTCCATAACTTAAGAGTATTCTTGTGCGTGTTCGAGGTCAATAGCGCCACGGCGCTATTAATATCGAACTACTACTACAGGTGAGGAATTAACCGTGAGCTTTATTAACAAGATGCCCCGCTATGAAATCTTGAGCGAAGAATCAATGGCAACGCTGACCCTTGGCTGGAAACGCATTGTCTCTGAAATTGGTATCGAGTTCATGAGCCCATGGGCAATCGATCTCCTGCGCGAAAACGGACAAACTGTGGAAGGTGAAAACGTTAAATTTGATCCTGAGTGGATTTTGAAGCAAGTTGCTAAGTCTCCAAGCCAGTTCAATTTGCAAGCACGTAATCCAAAGAACAATGTTCAAATCGGTGGAGACTCAATGGTCTTCGGTGGTGTGTATGGCCCACCATTTGTTCGTGAAGGCGATGTTCGCCGAGATGCCACTTTTAAGGACTATGAGAATTTTTGCAAGTTAGCTCAAAGCTATGACGCCCTAGATAGCGTTGGCGGTGTTGTGTGTGAGCCTAATGATTTATCTCTAGATTCGCGCCACTTAGATATGGCATATGCGGCAGCAACTCTGACCGATAAGTTCTTTATGGGCAACGTGGTAACTGCTGAGAATGCAAAAGATGTTATCGCAATGGCCGAAATTATCCATGGTGGCCGTAAAGCTATTGAAGACACCCCAGCGCTTATTTCTCTCGTGAACTGTAATTCACCACTTCGCTGGGATGATCGCATGCTGGACTCTTTGCGCGAATACGTTCTTGCAGGACAACCAGTTGTAGTCACACCATTCTTGTTGATGGGTGCAATGAGCCCAGTAACAATTCCAGCAACACTTGCACAGCAAATTGCTGAAGCGTTAACTGGTATCGCACTTGCTCAGACTCTTCGCCCTGGATGCCCAATTGTCTTTGGTTCATTCCTATCTAACATTGATATGCAATCAGGTTCACCTCAATTCGGAACCCCAGAGTCCGGTATTGGCCTGCTGTGTACTGGCCAAATCGCACGTAGCTTTAACCTTCCATTCCGTGGCGGCGGCGGCTTGAACTCATCTCAAACTGTCGATGCTCAATCCGCCTACCAAACAATGATGACGATGATGCCTACATTCTTATCTGGCACTAACTGGGTCATGCACACAGCTGGCTGGCTAGAAGGCGGACTTGTTTCTTGCTATGAGAAGTTCGTTGTAGATATTGAAATCCTTCAATCTCTGATGACTGAATTCACTCCGCTTGAATTTAACGTTGAATCCTTAGCCTTTGATGCTCACCTTGAAGTAGGCCATGGCGGTCACTTCCTAGGAGCAGCCCACACTATGGAGCGATTCCGTGACTGTTTCTACCGACCATTTTTAACAAATAGCGATAACTACGAGCGCTGGATGCGACTTGGGGCAAAGGACACAAAGGCACGCGCCTCCGAGATTTATCTAAAAAAACTTGAAGATTATGTGCAACCAGAGATGGATCCACGTATGAAGCAAGAACTCGATGAGTTTGTGGCAAAGCGCAAAAGCCAACTAGATTAAGTAAATGGTCGCAACGCTCTATATCGATGGTGCTTGGAAGCAGGCATCTGATGGTGGGGCTCACGATGTGCACAGCCCGCATGATCAAAGCGTTGTTGCAACCGTTTCACAGGCCACACAAGATGATGTTCTAGATGCAATCACTGCTGCCCGCACTTCTTTTGATTCAGGCATCTTTACATCATGGAGCTTTGCCGAGCGCAGCGCCCTTGTTGGCAAGATTGCAGATTTACTGGAGCGTGACTTAAAAGCAGTTGCTAAAAAAGAAAGTGATGACACAGGAAAGCGCATCATTGAAGCTGAGTATGACATCGCTGATGTCATCGCAACTTTTCGCCACTTTGCATCACTTGGTTTAAAGCAGCATGGACGCGTTGTGGATGTGGGCCTTTCTCACGTTAATAGCCGCATAGTTCATGAGCCTCTAGGTGTTTGCTCACTTATTGGTCCGTGGAACTACCCGCTATTACAAATTGCTTGGAAAGTTGCACCTGCCTTAGTTGCAGGATGCTCTTTTATTGTTAAGCCTTCAGAGTTAACTCCACAAAGTGCCATTGCATTAATGCATGCCATTGAAGAGGCTGGCACTCCAAAAGGTGTTGCAAACCTGGTTCTAGGTCCAGGCTCTGTTGTTGGACACCATCTCATTAATGATCCACGCGTGGACATGGTTTCTTTCACTGGCGGATTAAATACTGGCCAAACAATTATGAAGGCAGCTGTTGCAACAATTAAACGTCTTGCATTAGAGCTAGGTGGAAAGAATCCACATATTATTTTTGCTGATGCAGATATTGCTGCGGCAATTGATAACGCAGTCACTGCAGCTTTTTTACACTCAGGCCAAGTCTGTTCTGCTGGAACACGTTTAATCGTTGAGCGCTCTATTCATGATCGCGTTGTTAAAGAGATTGTGCGCAGGGCTGGGCAGATTCGCTTGGGTGGACCAGAGGATTTAACCGCTGAGACTGGGCCTTTGATTAGTAAGTCGCATCTAGAAGGTGTTACTAAGTATGTTGAAAAAGGTATTGCTGAAGGTGCCACATTATTAGTTGGCGGCAAGCGCAGCGAAAGCAGTGAGCATGCAAAGGGCTGGTATTACCTGCCGACAGTTCTAGATAAGTGCGATACCAAGATGTTTTGCGTGCAAGATGAATCATTTGGTCCAGTAATGACCGTTGAAGTATTTGATACTGAAGCTCAAGCAATTGCTATTGCAAATGACACACCATTTGGTCTCTCAGGTGGACTGTGGTCAAAGGATTCTGTCAAAGCTGCTCGAGTTGCTAGCGCACTTCGCCATGGAACAATTTGGGTCAATGACTTTGGGCCATATCGTCCGGGGGCTGAGTGGGGCGGATATAAGCAATCTGGCATTGGCCGTGAATTAGGTGAGCATGGTTTGGGCGAATACCTTGAAATCAAACACATTTGGACTAACAATGCTCCTAGTAAATCTGGTTGGTTTTCAGATGGGGGAGATGCGTAAATGAATTCTGGCGCACCAATGATTTCTGTAAAGAATCTCTGGAAAGTTTTTGGTGCTAACGCTAACAAGGTAGTCAGCTCACCGTTAGCTAATCTCTCTCGATCAGAGCTTCGCACACAGACCGGTAACACCATTGCGGTCCGCGATGTTTCATTTGATGTTGCTCCAGGTGAAGTATTCGTAGTGATGGGTCTTTCAGGATCGGGTAAATCAACTCTTGTTCGCTGCATGACCCGTTTGATTGAGCCAACCCAAGGCTCCATGGATTTCGAAGGCGAAGATATTTTAAAAGTTGATAATGCTCGCCTGCGCGAACTTCGCAAGACTAGATTTTCAATGGTCTTCCAACACTTTGGTTTATTGCCTCATCGCAACGTCATCGACAATATCGCTTACTCACTTGAAATCAATGGAGTTAATAAAGCAGATCGACATAAGCGTGCCAATGAAGTTATCGAACTCGTTGGCTTACAAGGTTATTCACATGCCTACCCCGAACAACTCTCTGGCGGTATGCAACAGCGCGTTGGTTTAGCACGTGCGTTGGCAGTAGATCCACAAGTTCTTTTCTTAGATGAACCATTCTCAGCACTTGACCCACTTATTCGCCGCGATATGCAGCAAGAAGTTATTCGCCTGCACCACGAGCTCGGCAAAACTATGGTCTTTATTACTCACGATTTATCTGAGGCAGTAAAAGTCGGAGATCGCATTGCAATCATGCGAGATGGTGCAATTGTCCAAATTGGAACCCCAGAGGATCTAGTTGCCAATCCTGCAGATGAATATGTTGCTAACTTCGTGCGCGATATTGCTAAGTCTCATGTTCTCACCCTGAAGCACTTAGCTAGAAAAGCCGAGCCAGGTGAAGACACAGATGGTCCAGAACTTGCCTCCAACACCATCATTCGCGATGCCGCGCAAGTTATTTTGCAGTCCCACAAACCAGTACGGGTCAATGACAATGGCACTGCCCTTGGAATTGTCTCTAGTGAGGATGTTTTGCGGTTAATTTCTGGTGGCGCTTAATGAAGCTTCGTAAGTCCTATCTACTTCTTGCCTCAGTAACCGTCTGGATTTTGCTGGGTCGTTTACTCAATGGCACTCACACATTGCAGATAGCTACTTATGAGAACACCTCATTTACTAGTTATGTTGGTAAAAAAGCCCTAGAGCTTCGCGGTAACCGAACAGAGAGCCCTGCTTTTATTTATTTCTTCAATCCGATTCGTGGGGCAATTGATGGTTTTGTTCAGGGGATTAGAAATCTCATCGCAGTGCCAGCACCAAACTCTCTCATTCCAATCATTGGTTGGTTAGGTGTAGTCGGACTTGTCGCTTTTGCAGTTTATGCAACAAGCCAGTGGCGCACTGCTCTTTTATCGGTCTCACTTTTACTTGCATGCGGCGCGCTGGGAATGTGGCAGTTCACTATGGACTCCATTGCCATGACTTTGGCTGCAGTACTTCTTTCATTAGCAATAGGAATTCCACTAGGTATCTGGGCAGGTCTATCTGATCGGGTCTTAAAAATATTCACGCCTTTTCTAGATTTAGCCCAGATTTTGCCGACCCTTGTTTATATGGCGCCAATCGCACTTGTCTTTATGATTGGCGCTGCCTCGGCCACGATCGCAACGATGATCTATTCCATTCCTATCGCAATTCGTATTACGAGCCATGCGATTAGAAATTTAAATCAATCCCCAATAGAGGCTGCAGAGTCAATGGGCTCCACGCAAAAACAGAAATTGTCCAAAGTTCAAATTCCAATGGCAAAGCAGATGATTGTGCTTGGCATTAATCAAACAGTGATGGCCGCAGTTTCATTCGTTGTGATCGCCGCTCTCATTGGTGCGCCTGGACTTGGTAAGCCAGTTATTGAGGCCTTGATTATTCGAAACGTTGGGCAGGGCTTTGTGGCTGGCTTTGCCGTGGTTTTCCTAGCTATTTTGCTCGATCGCAGCACTAGCGCTGCAGCTAAGCGCCAAACCTCTTTTATTCCACCGACCGAAAAGCAGATTAAAACAAAGCGCATTATTTTGATAGTGTCCGCAATTCTTGCAGTTGTATCTGTCTTCATGTCTCGCACAATGCTGTGGGCGGCGGTATGGCCAAAAGAAGTCACCATTGCACCGCAAGTGGCAAGAGTGACTAATAATATAACGGGTTGGATATTAGAAAACCTGACTATATTTACAGTTGGCTTTAAAGACTTGATTTCCTATTCCGTTCTCAATCCTCTGGAAACTCAGCTTGCTGCATCTCCTTGGTATGTAACAGTTGGAATGATTGTGGCGCTTGCCCTCATAATTGGTGGAACAAGAACTGCGATCTTGGCTTTTGTTCTAGCAATGGCCATTGTGTTATCTGGTCTTTGGTATGAAGCAATGTTGACACTTACTCAGACAATTGTTGGGTGCATGCTCACAATGATTATCGGTCTTGCACTTGGTATTTGGACAGGTCGCAGCGATAGAGCATTGAGAGTGTTACGACCATTTCTTGATGCCGGACAAACTCTTCCAGCATTTGTTTATTTAGTGCCGATGTTAGGTTTATTTGGTCCAACTCGCTTTACTGCTATTGCAACTGGCATCGTCTATGCCATTCCAGTTGTCGTAAAGATTGTGAGTAAAGGAATTCGCGCAGTTCCACATGCACTCATTGAAGCAGCAACTGCTGCAGGCTCTACAACGCGCCAGATTATTACCAAAGTACAATTGCCTGCTGCAAAGAAAACTATTTTGCTTGCAACTAACCAAGGTCTTATCTATGTATTGGCTGTAGTTGTTATTGGTGGCTTCGTTGGCGCGGGCGGACTCGGTTACTTAGTTATCGCCGGCAACTCAAAGCCAGAGCTGCAAGGCAAGGGCCTGATCGCCGGTGTTGCCATCTTGCTCCTAGGCGTTATTTTCGACCGGATTATGCAAGCCGGCGCCCGTCGTTCCACATAAATTTGAGGAAAAAACCCCTAGAAGTACTAGTGCTTGCGCCATCTCAGCCCTAGGCTATGCGCAAAACATAAAACTCTTTAGGAGGGTTAATGAAATCACTATTCGGTCGCCGTTCGGCAGTTGTTACTGTCGTAATTGCAGCAGCGTTGATTTTGTCAGGTTGCAGCAGCAGCAGCGTTAATGATTCTGCAGGCGAGGCCTCAGGAGATTGCGGTTCTTATGCAATTGCAATGCACGCATGGGGCGGTTACACAGCTTCAGCACAGGTACTCGCAGAAGTAGCAAAGCAAGAATTGGGTTGCACAATTACTCAGACAACTCTAGAAGAAGGTCCAGTCAGTTATGACGCAATGGAAGCTGGAACAATCGACGTAGTAATCGAAGATTGGGGCGGTGGACGTTGGAAGGACTGGACTGATCGCGGAGCTGTAGTTGAAGCTGGCGAAAACGGAAACATTGGAATTATCGGTATGTATGTCGCTCCATGGATGGTTGAAAAGTATCCAGACATTACAGACTCAAAGAACCTAAACAAGTATGCAGCTATGTTTAAAACTGCTGATTCAGGTGGCAAGGGTGCATGGTTTGAAGGCCCAACTGGTTACACAACTATCGGTGAAAAGATGGTTTCTGCTAATAAGTTGAACTTCAAAGTTATCTTCTCTGGTTCTGAAGCTGCTCTAGTTGACGGTTTCATCAAGGCAGAAGCTAACAAGACAGCATTCATTGGTTATGCATGGCAGCCTTGGACTCTTCACTCCAAGCTTCCAACACTTGAAACAGCTCGCGTTAAGTTCCCTGCTAATGACTGGAGCGATCCAGCGGCGGCAAGTGGTTTGACCGACTACCCATCTACACCACTGCTCAAGTTGATCTCAAAGAAGCTCAATGATGCTAATGATTCATTTACTTCACTTGTGAAGAACTTCTCGTGGACTAATGCTGATCAGAACAGCGTAGCTGCCGACCTTGAAGGCGGAATGACAGCATAAGAAGCGGCCAAAAAGTGGATCGCTGCTAATGCTGCAACTGTTGCTTCATGGATTGGTAAGTAATAAAAGTAATCTAAAAAGCAAGGCCTTTACTTGGTGGAGTTCACTGAGTAAGGGCCTTGTTTTATTAGTAGACTTTCTCCCATGAGCGCGCAATATGACTACATCATCGTTGGTGGTGGCTCCGCGGGCTGCGCGTTAGCTAATCGCTTAAGTGAGAATCCCAATCACAAAGTTCTAGTTCTTGAAGCTGGACGTCGTGACTGGATATGGGATGTATTTATTCATATGCCAGCTGCGCTAGCTTTTCCAATCGGTAGTAAGTACTACGACTGGATGTATGAATCAGAGCCAGAACCACATATGAATAATCGCCGCATCTACCATGCGCGCGGAAAAGTATTAGGTGGCTCTTCATCCATTAATGGTCAGATCTGGCAGCGCGGTAATGCAATGGATTATGAGCGCTGGTCTAAAGATCAAGGGATGTCTAACTGGGATTACGCTCACTGCTTGCCTTACTTTAAAAAGATGGAGAACTGTTTAGCAGATCCTAAATCTCCCTTTCGTGGAGATGATGGCCCACTTAAATTAGAGCGCGGACCAAGCAAGGGCCCCCTCTTTGCTGCATTCTTTAAAGCAACTGAAGAAGCTGGTTATCCACGAACTGATGATGTCAACGGCTATCGCCAAGAAGGCTTTGCTGCTTTTGATAGAAATGTTTATCGTGGCAGGCGTCTAAGTGCCTCTCGTGCTTATCTGTATCCAGTCATGAAGCGCAAGAACTTAACCGTTAAGGTTCGTGCACATGTAACTAAGGTTTTATTTGATGGCACAACTGCCACAGGTGTAGAAGTTCTCACCCGTGGCAAGAAGCAGGTTTTCACTTCACGTGAAGTTGTTCTATCAGGTGGCTCAATAAATACCCCGCAGATTCTTCAACTCTCTGGTGTTGGTAAAAAGGAAGACCTAGAAAAGCTTGGCATTAAAGTTGTCAAGGATCTGCCTGGCGTGGGTGCAAATCTACAAGATCACTTGGAAGTCTATGTTCAATACAAGTGCAAACTTCCTGTGACACAACAACCTATAACTCAGTTCTGGCGCCGTCCATTTATTGGAGCTGCTTGGTTGTTTTTTAGAAAAGGCCCAGGAGCCACTAATCAATTTGAAGCTGGCGGCTTTACTCGCAGCAATAACGATGTTGCCTATCCCAACTTAATGTTCCACTTCTTGCCCCTCGCTATTCGCTATGACGGCACTGGTGACACACGTGGTCATGGCTATCAAGTCCACGTGGGCCCTATGTATTCAGATGCCCGTGGCTGGCTCAAGATTAAAAGTACTAACCCGCTAGAAAAGCCTGCAATTCAATTTAACTATCTTTCTACTGATGAAGATCGCCGTGAATGGATAGAGGCTGTAAGAACTGCTCGCAATATTTTGACTCAGCCTGCTATGAATGATTTCAACGCTGGTGAATCATCCCCAGGTGCATCTGTTTCAACTGATGAAGAGATTTTAGAGTGGGTAAGAAAAGATGCAGAGACCGCCCTTCACCCATCCTGCACAGCCAAGATGGGCACCGATGCCATGTCAGTAGTAGACCCAGAAACAATGAAAGTCCATGGCGTTGAAGGTTTGCGTGTGTGTGATGCATCTGTATTCCCGTATGTCCCTAATGGCAATATCTACGCGCCAGTGATGATGGTTGCTGAGAAGGCTGCAGATTTGATTCTAGGTAAAACTCCAATGCCTGCAGAAAATACCGAGTTCTATCGCCATGCCAAGTGATGAGCTCGCGCCATCTTCAGTAGCGCGAGTAAAAGTAAAAAAAACCGATAGTGATCTCACATCTTCAGATTCAGTAGTTGTTGAAGAGCCCCTTGAGATTCGCATTAAGCGAGGCAAGAACGAAGATCAATTAGGCATCACCATGCGTACGCCAGGTGCTGATTTGGAACTTGCCGCAGGTTTTTTGTGGGGAGAAGGCTTCTTAAAATCTCCTGATGAATTAATTTCAGTAAAAGTCTGTGCAGATAACTCACTCTCAATTCGTCAGCGTGCCAATGTGGTTATCGCAGAAGTTGCAGAAAATGCAGAAGAAGCAGTGCGTATCCTTGAGCGACGTTTTACGATTACCTCAGCTTGTGGGGTGTGTGGCTCAACAAATATCAGCGATCTTCATAAGCGTGGAGTGAAGAAAGTTCAAAGCGCTAAACACAGTATTCAAGAGTTAGCACAGATGGTTGAACTACTAGATGGCCGTCAGAAAATCTTTGAAAAAACAGGTGGACTACATGCTGCAGCCTTAGTTAATCCAGAGGGTGTTGCAGTGTGGGTGCGAGAAGATGTTGGACGCCATAATGCCGTTGATAAAGTAATTGGGGCAGCGTTGATGAATAAGAAAGTTCCCTTAAATGATTGGACCTTAGTTGTCTCTGGTCGCGTGGGATATGAATTAGTCCAAAAGGCAATTTGCGCGGGTATATCGGCCTTAGTGGGGGTCAGTGCACCAACATCATTGGCAGTGGATTTAGCGGCAGAATTTAATTTAACTTTATTGGCTTTTGCACGTGGTGGTCAAGCTAAGCAGTACTTACCAAGTTAATTAACCAACCCGTATACTGACCTAATGTCATTTGCGCATCCTCTAGATCCCCTAAGCCATAGCGAACAAGAGTTAATCGTTGCTCATGCACGAAAAGCCTGGAAGTTAGAAGCACATCACCTCTTTGCGATGCTGCAACTACATGAGCCAACTAAGGCAGAGCTAGCATCTGGAGCCAAGCTTGATCGCACAGCTCGCGTAACAATCTGGGATCGCAAAAGGGCAGTTGTGAGTGAAGGTCTTATTACAACCGATGGTGTTGCTAAAGAGTTTGTAGAGATTCCTGGCGCTAAGTCTCCAGTCAGTGCAATTGAATCTGCAATTGCTCTAGATGTCGTGCGCAAAGATCAATCAGTTAAAGAGGCACTTGCCCGTCGTGGAATTAATGACATAACAACAGTTCACATGGAGACCTGGCCAATCGGTGCACAAATTCCAGCTCACTTAGATGATGGTCGCAGACTTATCTGGACTCCGATGTTTCATCAACCAACGCCTGATGCAAACTTTTATGCTCACCCAATCCATGGTTTGCATGCAATCGTAGATATTGATGCTGAGGAAGTTGTGGCCCTTGAAGATAACGCCGATGTTCCTATTCCGCAGACCCCAGGCCCATACCGTGAATCTCACACTGGTGGCACCGTAGCGCTCAAAGAGCTCATGATTCATCAACCAGATGGTCCCTCATTTGATGTTGAGGGCTGGAATATTAAATGGGAGCGTTGGTCATTTCGCATTGGCTTTGATCAGCGAGAAGGATTAGTAATCCACGATGTGAATTTCACTGATGAAGGCACACCACGCAAGATTGCCCACCGCTTATCTATTGCAGAACTCGTTATTCCTTACGGTGACCCAGCACAAGGCGCTTATCGAAAGAACGCCTTTGATACAGGAGAGTTTGGCTTAGGAAACTTTACTAACTCTCTCACTCTGGGCTGTGATTGCTTAGGCGAGATTACCTATTTAGATGTGGCCGTTACTGAGGGTGATGGCACCGTGCGCACCATTAAAAACGCGATCTGTATGCATGAAGAAGACTTTGGAATCCTGTGGAAGCACGTGGATGTTGATGGCCATACAGAAGTGCGCCGTGGTCGCCGCTTTGTTGCATCCTCCATTGTTACCGTTAATAACTATGAATATGGATACTTCTGGTATTTCTATCAAGATGGATCTATTGAGTTTGAAGCAAAGCTCACAGGAATTGTTTTAACTTTGGCTGATAAGCCAGGAGCGCATCACCCATCTGCTACAGAGTTAGAGCCAGGTTTGTGGGCCCCGTATCACCAACATATTTTGTGTGCTCGAATGGATCTAGAAATCGATGGAGTTAATAACTCTGTTGTTGAAATCGAATCCTTTGCCCACCCAATAGGGGAGAAGAATCCTTATGGCGGGGCATATGAAACCAGTGAGACTGTTCTAAAAAATGAGAGCGTTGCCCAACGCCTTGTTGATCCGATTAAGAGTCGTTTCTGGAAGATTATTAATCCTAATAAAAAGAATCATGTGGGACACAGCATTGGTTACAAGTTAATCCCTGGTCACACTACTTATCCACTTGCCCACAGAGAATCAGTCTTAGGTAAGCGCGCTGGCTTTATGTATAGCCATCTCTGGGTCACACCTAACGTTGAATCAGAGCGCTACCCAGCTGGAGATTATCCATTCCAACATGAAGGCGGTGCGGGCTTACCTGAGTGGACTAAAAATAATCGCTCCCTAGAAAACACAGATATTGTGCTTTGGCATGTCTTTGGTACTAATCACATTCCTCGCACAGAAGATTGGCCAGTTATGCCAGTTGAGCGAACAGGTTTTCATTTAAAGCCAACTGGTTTCTTTAGGAGAAGTCCTGCAATGGATGTTGCTTCATCGCAGGCCGTTAATACTTCATGCGATTGTTAAAACTTCGCGCCTATTTAAAAGCGGCTCACTTTGGGCCAACGCTCCTTATTACCTTTATTTCCTTTTTTCTTGGCACAATTCTTTGGTGGGAAGGCCCAGCATATGTCATCGCTTTCACAGTATTTCTTGGTCAGTTAATCATCGGGTGGAGTAATGATCTCTATGACTATGCCGATGACCTTAAGCACAACAGAACCAATAAACCTTTAGTAGCAGGTGCAATCACACCAGAGGCGTTACGCAAAACAACCTTCACTTTCATTCCTATCGCAGTGATTGCAAATCTACTTGGTCCACTAGGACTTAAAGGTGGAAGTGTTTATTTACTAGGAGTGGGTTGTGGAATTGCCTATAACTTCTACTTCAAGTTTTCCTGGCTCTCACCACTGCCTTATGCGATAGCCTGTGCTGCTTTGCCAGGTTCAATTTTCTACGCAGTTAATCGCACACCACCATTGTGGGTTTTGGCAGCTGGCTCGCTCTTGGGTGTCGCTTTTCATTTTCTTAATGTCATTAAAGATTTAGATCAAGATAGAAGTAGTGAAATTGGGGGCTTACCGCAACGCTTAGGAAAGAGAATTTCACTTGCTATAGCAATCATTCTCGCCGTTACTGTTGGTTTTATCTTCACGCAGAACCCAGTGAGCAAAGATTTCACTTCAAAAGAGCCCCAAGTGATTACAAGCTCCTCTGTATTTAGCGTTGGGGGAGATCGTCCTACATTTGTCACTTTGCCCGCCGGGTATTCACAAAGCGTTCTTGCGCCATTGATCATTGATTTACATGGATATTCGGGTACGAGCCTGGACCAACAACGTTTTGCGAAGATGGATGTAGCGGCAAATAAGCGAGGCGTAATCTATGCCGCCCTCGATGGTCTTATAGATAGCCAGGGCAATCAATTTTGGAATGCTTCAGATGCTTGTTGTAACTTCAATGCTAATCCAGTCGATGATGCCGCATACATTCAAGGCCTGATAGATGAAATATCTAAGAAGGTTTCAGTTGACCCTAAACGCATCTATGTTTTTGGCCATTCCAACGGGCATTTTATGAGTTACAAATTTGCGTGCACCCACCCAGAAACAGTTGCAGCTATTGCAGGATTGGCTGGGGCTATGGATAGTGGGCCAAGTGACTGCGCGGCTAAATCACCAGTGAATGTCTTACACATTCATGGCACCAATGATGATGTCATTAATTACGATGGTGGTCAGATTTTTTCAAATATATTTACTTCAGCACAAGAAAGTGCGAAACGCTGGGCAAGTATTGATCAGTGTTCACTAAATCCAACTGTTGGTAATGCTTTCGATTTAATTGCAAGCCTTGATGGAAAAGAATCTATTCCAACTATTTATAGTTGTCCCAGCGCATCGGTTGAACTATGGACCATAGAAGGCGGTTCTCACGGACCAGCACTTGATTCATCTTTTGCCTTACAGGTTATGGATTGGTTGTTAGCGCACCCTAAGGGTTAACAGTTATCTCTAACTGATAGATCTTTGTTGGATCATCTGAATTAACTAGCTTGACGGTAGTTGCACCGGATGTCAGGGCCTTGAGTGATGGATTAGTGATGAAACCACCTTGATCACCGCCTGGAACGAAGGTAACAACTCCGGTAATCATTACTTCAGCGCTCCACTTAGCAGGATCTGTAACAGTTAAAACAATTGAACTTCCCGCTCTGACGGAAACATCTGTGGCAGTTGTGGGATCAATGATTATGGGAGGAAGTGCTTGAGCCAGAGTATTACCGCTGGCCTTGACGGTCTTTAAACTTTTAGCAACCGATATGAGCTGGGCATAAGTAATGCCGCCAATACCTTGAACTTGTATCTTTGTTGCTCGATATCCCTTAAGCGCTTTAGTTGTATAGATTAAATAGCCACCCACACGTGCAATGTCTTCAGTACCGCATCGCTTATATGCAGATGTAGAGATCCGTGTGGGATCGCAGTAGGCATAAACCTTGGCCTTTTTGCCATTAACTAAAGCAACCCGAAGGTATTTAGATAAACCAGGATTTGAGCATTTAACGCCACCCATTGTCTGCATAATCTGCAGATAGCGCTTAGTTCCACCGTATTGAACAAAGATCCAATCTTCTTGCCCTGGTTGGCAGGTAAGGAGTGAAAACTTTGTTGTCTTAAGGCCCAAGGTATTACTTGGTTTATAAACAGAGTAGGTAAGCCCAGTTTGAGAATCTGCGAACTTATCAGTTGCGCCCATGGCAGGGCCCATGACAAGCAGGGCAAGAACGATGGCTAATACCTTCTTCACGGGAGATAACTTAGCGGCCATCTCTGTCAGATTCATCAGCCAGCACAGGGGGATATTCACAGGTGGAGCTCTATTGCCTCAAGGGGTGGGTAGTGCCACTATCGCTATTACGAGTAGAAGGCAGGTGAGCCATGAAGATCAGCAGCATCATTTCAGGCAAGCGCGTTGAGACTATTTCAGCAAACGCCAGTATTCATGATTTGGTCTCCTCTTTAAATACCCACCATGTGGGAGCACTTGTTGTCTCTAGTGATGGCAAAAAGATTGATGGAATTGTCTCTGAGCGAGATGTTGTGCGGGCAATGCCAGGCAATCTAGATCAATTAGTGAGTATGCATGTACGCGACATCATGACTGCCGATGTTCATACCTGCACAGCTGATTCAACCGTGGCAGAGTTAATGATCATGATGACAGAGCTGCGCATCCGCCACGTGCCAGTAGTTGATGCCCATGGTGCATTGATTTCCATTGTCTCCATCGGAGATGTTGTGAAGAACTATGTCAGTGAAATTGATGGTGAAAGAACTGCTTTGCGTGATTATTTAGCAAGCGGTAGTTAATACAATTCACCCATGGAACTGCGCTTTACCAACGAGCTCATTGAGTGGCGCGGGCCTGCACCTTTTTACTTCATCCAAACCCCACCAGATATTACCGCTGAGATAAAAGTAATCGCTGCGGCTAAAACTTATGGCTGGGGAGTCCTACATACCAATGTCACTATTAATAAAACCCAATGGAAAACCGCTCTTATACCTAAAGATGGCTCCTATTTAGTTCCTATAAAGAACGCTATTCGATTACCTAAAAAGTTAGAGCTAGGGCAGAGAGTTGATGTGAGGCTCTCTTTTGATCTGTAATAACTACTCTGCGTAACACGAAACTCTGCTTTAATTCCTTTGTCTTGCTTTGCAAGAAAATGGTTAAGTGATCGAGCTGGTAACTCGGAACGACAAAGTCATTTTGCCTTGGAGTGTCTGATAGCAATGGCCTTGAGAAATCAGGGCCATTGCTGTTTTCCACAGTTAGTTAGCATCGGTAAAAAGTGAATACATATTTCCCACATCATTCGCAAGCGGGTATCTGTGGTGTAACGGCAGCATAAGAAGTTTCACCAACTGCTGGGTGCGGGTTCAATTCCCGTCAGATACTCCGTCTATCAGTGGCCTCACGTTCTAGGCGTGGGGCCACTTTTATTTACGACGAAGTAAGTTCTAACAAAGGCTTTTTAGGTTTATCCTCTTCCAAACCTTTTAACACTTCTGAAAGAACAGGCTTGACTGCACTAATTCCCTGTTCTGCCGAGATCAGTGCTTGTGCGAGGAAGCGGTTAAATTCGCGGCCAGTACTTGCTTGAAACAAAATACCGGAAGTCTTTTGGCGGTTACTCACATGGAAAATGTAATCACTCTCATCACTCGTTGTTGCAGCACCGTTCCATTTAGAAAATAGCCATTCTTTGGTATTCATCATGCCGTTAAACATCAAGCGCTCAGTTGTTAAAACTACCTCTCCCACCTCTTTATAAACCTGGATCTCACTACCCGAAACGAATGTTCCACGCATCGCACCCACGCGATAACGGATGCCTGCAACAACAGGAATGCTTATACCCTGACTACTTCCTTCATAATGCCCAGCAGTTCTTCCAGTTTCATGGAATTGACCTTGTCCAGTCCACAAAACAAACTCACCTGGTTTTTGCACGGTTAAATTTGAAGCTGCATCTTCACCCTTTGTTGCTAACGCAAAAGCTTCTTTAATCTTTGTGAAGATTTCGACATCACGTTCCCAATCAGCGTAATTAATTTCGTACTCTCTTACGGCACTCTTATGCGCCCTCTTCGCTTTTAGGTTGGCCCAAAATCCCATGGCTTTATAGTGCCCTAATGCAGTGACAAATGTATCGATTGTCGCAAATCAAAGCCAAAAGCCCCACAGAAGTTAATCTGCGGGGCTTTTGTACTGTAACTCTTTGGAAAGATCACTCTTTGACTAAGGTGTAAAAAGAGTAGCACGAATATCCACAAGGCTATTGAGAATGTATTCAGTGTTCATGTTGACCAAATAACTTGCTCGATGAGTACCGCTGTAGCTCAGCGGATAGAGCAGCTCTTTGACTGAGGGCATGTCGCGGGTTCGAATCCCGCCAGTGGTACACACTCTAAGTAGCCTCACGGTTAGTCGCGTGGGGCTACTTTTACTTACACTCCGCCAACCGCGCCTTCACCAGCGCTAAGATCAACTTAGTATCAACTTCCCAATCATTGGGCACACCAATCGTCTTTTTCTTCACAACAAGATCTTCCATCTTGGCCGCAAAGGCAGCAATGACATCAGTGCTCCATGGGGAGATAGATATGTGTTTGCTGGAAGCACTTGCTCCAAAGACGTAGTGCCCATCAATGCGCACCATAGGTTGATTCCAAGCAATGACTAGCTCAGCTTTAGGGTATTTAGTAGTAATGGCTTTAAAGATTGCGCGCATGGTCTTTGCTTGATCTTTACCAATTGATTTGTAGAACTGCGTTGGAGTATCAAACCTACGAGCTGATACAGAACCTCTGGAATACATAACAAGGGCGTTAGCGTGAGCTTGGCTAAATCCATGGTTTTCACGCAAGTATGCAATCTGTGCTGGGTATTTCTCATCAGCTAGATCCTTCATCATTAAGAACCAGTAAGACATTGTGTGTCCATACTTTTTCTCTATAGAGGGAAAAAGTGCCGCGCGGGAGGGATCTTTGGCAGCCATAGGTAGAGAATAACGAAGTTTTCATTGCTCAAGTGGCACTATGTACCCATGACAAAAGAAATCAATGCATCCTCACTTCGCCGCTATAACCTCATCGCTGGTGTTTTCCACTTAGCTCAAATGCTTGTGGTCTTAGCCCTTGCCAATGATTTCTCTCTTCCCATCGTTGCCCGCTATATGTCTGGTCCACCAGGAACAACATTTGCAGAGGCAGTCGTATTATTTGACACCCCAGTGGGAATAGCTGTTGCAACCTTTCTAGGTCTTTCAGCTTTTTTTCACTTTCTTGTGGCATCACCGCAGTACTTTGGCCGCTATAGCGCAGGCATTGTTGCTCAACGTAACTATTTCCGCTGGGTTGAATACAGCATTAGCTCATCAGTAATGATTGTCTTGATTTCACAAGTTGTGGGCATAAGTGATCTTGCTGCCATTATTTCAATCTTTGGCGTTAACGCTTCAATGATTCTCTTTGGTTGGTTGCAAGAAAAGTATGAGACACCAGGAAATGGCGGCTGGCTACCATTTATCTTTGGCTGCATCGCAGGCATAGTTCCTTGGATTGCCCTCATTTTCTATGTCTTCTCAATCGGAGGCGTTAGTGACACCACTGCTCCAGTATTTGTCTATGGCATCGTGGTCTCACTCTTTGTTCTCTTTAACACCTTTGCCGTTGTGCAGTACGTGCAATATAAGAAGGTAGGCAAGTGGAGCGACTACATCAGGGGAGAGAAGACCTACATCACCCTGTCCCTTGTAGCTAAATCCGCACTTGCGTGGCAGATATTTGCTTCAACCCTTGCTAGTTAGGCCCTTGGTGGACACGTTCTTTAGTTCTATCGCTGCCTAGCCCCAAAAATATCTCGTGCCTATTAGCTCGTGCGGGTAGGCTTAATGACAAGTGAAGGAGAAGTTCATGCCGATATGGATGTGGCTAGCAGCCGGTGGCCTGCTTCTTGTTGCCGAAATGCTCACAGTTGATCTTCTCTTTGCTTCATTAGCTTTCTCAGCATTTATGGCCGCAGGGGTGCAGGTATTGGGTTTCGACATGGCCTTGCAGGGCGCAACCTTTGGGATAGCAGCAGTTATCTCTCTGTTTATTTTGCGTCCTATTGCCTTGAAGAATTTGAAAAAAAGAACACCAGATTTTGCAACCAATGTTGATGCCTTGCTAGGTGCGCCTGCCTTAACAATTTCAACAGTTACCTATCGTTCAGGCCAGATCAAACTCAATGGTGAAATCTGGAGCGCTCGCAGTGAATCTGGCGAAATTTCTGCAGATTCTAAAGTCCAGGTCGTTGCAATCGAAGGGGCCACAGCAGTGGTCAATAAGAAAGGTTAAATAATGCTTTCATATTCTTTCGGAGTCCTCGTACTCCTCGTTATTATCTTTGGAGTAATTCTTGCCAGAGCCATCCGAATAATTCCACAGGCCAGCGCAGGATTAGTCGAGCGCCTTGGTCGCTACCATCGCACCCTTGGAGCAGGACTGACCATAATTATTCCTTTCATTGATCGTCTGCGTCCCTTAATTGATATGCGCGAGCGAGTTATATCCTTTCCACCTCAGCCTGTAATTACTGAGGACAACTTAGTTGTTTCAATTGACACAGTCATTTATTTTCAAGTCACTGATCCAAAATCTGCAAACTATGAGATTGAAAATGTTATTCAAGGTATTGAGCAGTTAACAGTTACAACACTACGTAATGTCGTGGGCGGCCTGGATCTAGAGGCAGCTTTAACTTCTCGTGACTCAATTAACGCCGCTCTTCGAGGGGTTTTAGATGATGCCACAGGCAAGTGGGGAGTTCGTGTTAACCGTGTTGAACTCAAGGCCATTGATCCACCTCCAAGTGTGCAAGAGTCGATGGAAAAGCAGATGCGTGCAGATCGTGACAAGCGTGCAGCGATTTTGACTGCAGAAGGTGAAAAGCAGAGCCAAATTCTTACCGCAGAAGGTGCGCGTCAAGCCGAGATTCTTCGAGCAGAAGGAGATGCACAAGCTGCAATTCTGCGCGCAGATGGCGAAGCCGCTGCAATCAAAAAGGTTTTCGGAGCAGTCCATGATGCTAACCCTGATGAAAAGGTTTTGGCATATCAATATCTACAGCAACTACCTGCAATTGCCAACGGAAGCGCCAGCAAAATCTGGGTTATCCCAGCTGAGCTCAGCGGGGCAGCAGAACAGATTATGAAAGCCTTTAAAAAGTAATCAGGAAGTGTTGATTGCTATGCCTGCACTTAATCTCTTTCATAGCTTTTGCCTCTGAGCAGTAGCTTTCACTCACCATCGAAGCGAAGGAGACACACATGGCCACAGCTAAAAGGGGCGTCGCTAAGAAATCTGTAAAGACCACGGTGATTCAGACTCAGCACGATCGAATTGATTGGCGCTCTCTCTATCTCTATGCCGTCTGCTTGATTACTTTACTTGTTGTTCTCTTTTCCATCGTTTCCTTAATCAATGCAATTATGAATGCAGTCTTTCCTGATCCTGCCTATGTTGATCTCTACTCAAAGCCTGAAAACTCACCATCGGCCGATTTACTTGATCAGCAAGAGCGCAATAATCAGATTCGGGCAATCAAGAGTATTTTCACTTCATTCACAACTATTGCCGTGGCTGCGCCTTTATATCTCTATCACTGGCGCCAGACTAAGAAATCATAAATCTCCTACCAATTACCAGAAAGTGAACCCCATGTCATTTATTATGTATTCAACAACCTGGTGTGGCTACTGCAAGCGCCTGAAATCACAGTTAGCAGATCTAGGCGTTAGCTTCGAAGAGATCAACATTGAAGAGGTTCCTGGAACGGCTGAGATTGTTGAGAAGGTCAACGGCGGAAATCGAACAGTGCCCACTCTCCTCTTTAGTGATGGGGCAGCAATGACTAATCCATCAGCTAAACAAGTAGTAGAGAAGTTGGCTGAGTTAGCTTAGCTTTGCGCGCTGATCTCAAACTTTTTCATCTGTTGAAAGCCTTAATTTGGTCAATTACCTGCATAACTGCAAGTGATTGACTCATCGGCATAATCCAGCCATCTTCACCTGAGATATGTTCACCAAAGCGCTCAACCATTAGCCGGTACGGATCAACGGGAGCAAAGCGCTCAACTTGATCACCGATTCGCAAATTGCTCTCTTTATGCCATGAGGTAAAAGCCTCATTGCCAAGAAATTCAATACTGGAAAGATCGCCGGAGATAACAAGTCGCTGCTGCTCTGGCATTTCAAAAGAGGCTATCGCATCGATTTTTACGGTGCCGCCCAATCGCCCAGAAATCTTTGATGTCAGATCAACGCCGCTGGTGCTGATATTTTCTACAACGGAAGAAATCTGCAGATTCATGGCCGTTGGATGTAGCGCCGCCCAAGCGTGTGCCTGATAGACACCGACATCTAACAAACTTCCGCCACCCATTGCTGGGTCTAATCGATAGTTGTCAGTGAAATTTCCCGTGAAACAAAAAGATGAATTAATCCCAGTCAGTTTTCCGATATCACCAGCTTGGATTAATTCAACTGCGCGGATAAATCGTGGATGCCACTGGCTCCATACAGCCTCAACTAATACACGGTCGTATTTTTTTGCAGCATCTGCCATCTCTTGTGTTTGGGCAAAATCTAGAGCAATCGGTTTTTCACAGAGCACATGTTTTCCAGCTGCCATCGCTGCAACGCTCCACTTGCAGTGTTGGTCATTAGCTAAGTTGATATAGACGGCATCGATAGTGGGATCTGCTAACAAATCTTCATATCGCTCATAGACAATATGCGGGCTAAGACCTTGGGCACGCTCATGATCTCGGCTTGCTACAGCGCGTAGCGTTGCATTACTTGCGGCGTGAACAGCTGGGGCAAGTGCGCTCTTTGCAATCCAGCCCGCGCCTAAAAACCCCCAGGAAATCATGCTCGCAATAGTAAGGGTGTGACAGGTGCTCCATTAGCTAGGGCCGACTCTTCGGCCGCCTGCATGATGGCAACAACATCGCGTGATTGCTCGGCCACAACTGACATGGGGGTCGCATCATGAAGATATGAGACTAAGGATGCATAAAAGGAGTGTGGTGCTTGGGCAACATGGCCAATCACATCGCTACTTCCATCTGCCCGGTGCAAGGTAATAATCGCTGGCAGATCAGCAACCAAACCGCCAGCTGATTCATCCCAATCACCAATTAACGCGCCCTTGGTTCCTAAGACATAAAACTTTGGTTTGCGGGCAGCAGCTAAATCTGAGTTAATAAAAATAGCCTGTAATCCATCTTTAAAATTAATACTCACTTGTGCATGATCAGCATTTGTCACATGATTCCAAACCCGCTTTTGGTTGAGTCCACTGACAAAATCAACACCAGAATCAACGATTGACATGATCTGGTCAATAAAGTGGCTGCCCCAATCAAAGATTGCACCGCCTGATACAGCTGCATCTGAGTGCCAGAATGAACAAGGCTTGCCATATCCACCAACAAAGCTTTCATAGTGAAATACTTCACCGATCTGATCAGAATCAATCAGATGCTTCATGGTCAGAAAATCTAGGTCATAGCGTCTGTTTTGATAGACGACTAATAGTAATTTCTTGGATGCAGCCAGTGCCATTAATTCATCACACTCTTTTGTTGTCAGTGCCATTGGCTTTTCCAGCATGACGTGCACGCCAAGTTCTAATGCTTGTTTAGCCCATGAGTAATGACTATTAGGGGGAGTCGACACAACTACTAAATCAATCTCACCTGATTGCAACATCTGGTTTGCATCTGAAAATGTTTGAATACCGGGTGAGAGTTGCAAGGCCGCACTCAAGCGATCAGGGTTGGTGTCACAGACTGCTGTGAGTGCAAGGCCTGAAGTGGCCTGAATCGCTCTATTGTGTTCATCCCCGATTGCCCCATATGCAAGCAAACCGACCCTGATATCTGGCTTTGACACTATTTAAACCCCTTGGATTGGTAAGAGGCCACACTATCGCTCAAGTAATCCCATGGCACATTGAAATTTCTGTGAAGAACAAGGGAGTTTATTTGGCCAGGGGGTTGTGTACAGGCTTTGAATCCCACTAGGGCTTTAAAACAATACGGATTGGGTTGCCAACTTTGTTGACTAACTTATCCAAAGCTTGCGCAGCACTTTCAAGTGGCATTACTTCACTTACTGAGTGGGATAGATCCAAACGCCCAGAGGCTGCTAATTCGATTAACTCTGTTACGTGATGGGCCTCTGAACCATAGTGACCCATGATCTGTGTGCGCATATAGGTAAAGGCCATGTCATTAGGGATAACAATTGGTTCATTAGCAATACCAACTATTACTAAGCGCCCCTGTTCACCCAACATAGAGAGTGCTTGTTTTCTTACTGAACTCACACCTGCAAAATCAAAGACAGCGTTGAGGCCACGATGCTTTTTTAACTCAGCATCATCAGGGGCATAGGCAAAATCGGCACCACGCGCAAGTGCGTTAGTTCTAGCATCCTCGCGTGGATCAATTGCAATAACAAAAGCGCCAATGATTTTAAGTAGTTGCACGGCATGTATTCCAAGGCCCCCCACACCAAAGACAGCGACCTTCTCACCAGCCACCACTTTGCCCGTTGATGTAATAGCTGCCCACGGTGTTGAAACAGCATCAGGAATGATTGCAGCTTGTTCAAAGGGAAGTGAATGCGGGATCTGTGCAACGAGTTCTGCTTTAGTAACAACGTATTCAGCCCACCCGCCGTCATAGTCAAAGCCCATCGTTGTTATCTGTTGATTTGAATTGCGCTCACCTGCAATAACAACGACTCGATCACCAATGGAAGATGTTGTGACACCTGTGCCTACTTGATCAATAGTTCCTGCAACTTCATGACCGAGCGTGACGTGATCACCCTCTAGGTAGCCGGGAGATAAAATCCCTTCCAGAAAGTGCACATCAGATAAACACACACCAGCAGCACCTACTTTAATGCGCACCTGTCCAGCAGCAGCATCAGGTGTTGGCACATCCACAACCTCAAAGGCGCGCGTAGAAACGCTTATTCTTCCTGCTCTCATTTGATTTTGCCATCTGCTCGGTTAATCAATGTGTTGACTGCATCGCCAAAGTGCGCAAATGCTGGATTAGTTGTTTGTCCCACTCTATAGCGGGCCCAAATCTGTTGAATGATGACAGCTAATCTAAAGAGGCCAAAGACTTCATAGAAAGTAAAGTCATCGCAGCTTCGACCACTGAGCGCTAGATATCTAGCCACAAACTCATTGCGAGTAGGCATGCCTTCTAGATGACTCGGTTGGCGACGAAGGGATGCAAAAGCAGGTTCATCATCTCTATCGACCCAATAAGCAAGGGAAGATCCCAAATCCATCAAGGGATCTCCAACAGTTGCTAACTCCCAATCTAAAACACCTACGATGCGTGCTTTCTCTAAATCAAAGACCACGTTATCTATGCGCCAATCACCATGGATGACACAGGAATCAACATCTTCTGGTTTATTAGCATCTAACCAAGCCATTACTTTTTCACCGTTTGGCACATCATCAGTTAAGGCGTTGCGATATCGCTTTGACCAACCTTCCACCTGTCTTGCCACATAACCACTACCTTTGTTGAGCTCACTTAATATCGATGCATCAACACCGTGTAGTTGCACCAGACCATTAATGAGCGAATCAGCCATCATGGCCACATCAGTAGTAGTAATCTCTTTTTCAATATCTCTTCTAAAAATATCTCCCACAACCCGCTCCATGACATAGAAATCTGAGCCCATGATGGAGTGGTCTTCACAGAGCGCAAACATCTTTGGCACTAAGTCATAACTGGGCTTTAAGCGGGATTGAATTAAGAACTCACGCTTCATATCGTGAGCAGAGACTGCCTTGGTTCCAACGGGCGGCCTGCGCAGCACTAACTCTTGTCCTGGATATTGCAGAAGGTAAGTCAGATTGGATGCACCACTTCTAAACTGCATCACTTCAGGTTCTTGCTCGTGGGTAATAAAGGGGCGTAACCACGAATGCATGGCACTAATATCGAAGCGATCCTCATCTCGGAGCGCAGTTAAATCTTTCATGACAAATAAGGCTTGATTTCTAAACGTGCAATATCTCGGATATGCACCTCATCTGGTCCATCAACTATGCGCAGTGTTCTCATGCCTGCATAGAGGGATGCAAGGGGAGTGTCCTGACTTACTCCTGCTCCGCCATAGCTTTGTATTGCATGATCAATAATGCGCTCTGCCATTTGTGGTACAGCCACCTTTATCGCAGCAATCTCTTTGCGAGCACCCTTTGCACCCACTGTGTCAATCATCCAAGCAGCTTTGAGTACTAACAAACGTGCTTGTTCAATATCAATGCGTGCTTGGGCAATCCACTCTTGGATTACTCCTTGCTTTATTAACTCTTTACCAAAAGCCTGCCGTGAAACCGTGCGCTTAATCATGAGTGACAGCGCACGCTCTGCCATACCAATAGCTCTCATGCAGTGATGAATACGCCCTGGTCCAAGGCGGGCTTGGGCAAGTGCGAAGCCTTCTCCTTGTTCTCCAAGGAGGTTTGTCTTTGGTACTCGAACGTTTGTAAAAGAGATTTGTGCGTGACCATGTTGATCTGTGTAGCCAAAGACAGTTAAGTTGCGCTCAACTTTAACCCCAGGAGTATTCATCGGCACTAGCACCATAGATTGCTGATGGTGATCATCTGCTTCAGGATTAGTTTTGCCCATCACAATAAGAATCTGGCAACGCTCATCCATCGCACCTGTTGTCCACCACTTTGTGCCATTGATGATGAAATCATTGCCATCAGTAGTAATTGAGGTTCTAATGTTTCTAGCATCACTTGATGCCACATCAGGCTCAGTCATTGCAAAAGCAGAACGAATACGTCCATCAAGGAGTGGTTCTAACCACGCCTTCTTTTGTTCATCAGTTGCAAACATATCTAGAAGTTCCATGTTGCCTGTGTCAGGTGCTGCGCAGTTGATTGCCTCTGGTGCTAAATCAGGAGACCATCCAGTTATCTCTGCCAAGGTTGCATACTCAGTCACAGATAAACCATGTTCTGGGTTGTGACTGTGTGGCAAAAACAGATTCCATAAACCAAGTGCTCGTGCTTTCTTCTTCAGCTCTTCAACAACAGGTGGCAGCCCATGTGGCTTGCCGGCAGCGATGAGCGCATGGCGTTGTTTTTCATAGATTGCCTCTGATGGAAAAACATCAGAGTCCATGAAAGCTTGTAGTTTGACTGCGTATTGGCTTGTCTTGGCACTTAACGAGAAATCCATGCCTTAACCTTACGCATAGTTACCCAATTTGAGGAGAAGAAGAATGAGCATTCTGGACCGCTTTCGTTTAGATTCAAAAGTGGCAGTGGTCACCGGCGCATCCTCAGGTCTTGGCGTTGCATTTGCTAAAGCCTTAGCCGAGGCAGGAGCAGACGTTGTTCTAGGTGCTCGTCGCACAGATCGCCTGGATGAAACAGGTGCTCTAGTAACTGCTGCAGGGCGCAGATATGCAGCCCTGACAACAGATGTGACAAAGGTTGAAGATTGCGATGCATTGATTGCTCTGGCCATAGAAAAGTTTGGCCGCGTTGATATCTTGGTTAATAACGCAGGTGTTGGCACAGCAGTGCCTGCAACCCATGAAACACCAGAACAATTTAGATCTGTTTTAGATGTCAATCTCTTTGGTGCTTATTGGATGTCTCAAGCTTTTGCTAGAGCAAACAAGAATGGCGGTGCCATTGTTAATATTTCAAGCATCCTTGGAATAAAGCCACAAGGTCTGCCACAAGCAGCCTATGCCTCCTCTAAGGCTGGTCTGATTGGTTTAACTAGAGATCTAGCTGCGCAGTGGACGGGACGTAAAAACATCAGAGTCAACGCACTTGCTCCAGGATTTTTTCCATCAGAGATGACTGAAGAGCTGCCTAAAGACATGGTCGAGATGGTCAAGATGTTCATACCAGCAGGTCGCCTAGGAGATCCAGAGGAGTTAGCAGCAACGCTTATCTGGTTAGTGAGTGATGCTTCTAGTTATGTTACAGGGATTACCGTGCCAGTTGATGGTGGATTGGTGATGCCGTAGTCATTTTCTAGACTTTGACTTAGGCTTAGATTATGCAGAGGAAATCGCATCTAGCGTTAGCGATTGTTGTGCTGCTCTCTCTTTCTTCACCTGTGTATGCAGCTGCCCCTAAGGCTGGAAGTAAGTGCACAAAGGCAGGTCAAACAAGCACATCAGCCGGAATCAAATACACCTGTGTTAAATCTGGAAAGAAGTTGGTGTGGAACAAGGGAGTTGCGCTCAAGAAATCTGAACCAGCACCTGTGCCAAGTGCAGAAACAAAAGCAGAGGTAAAAAACCTTTTAAGTAGTGATCCTAGAATCACACCGCTTTCTGCACTGACTTCCATGGATATCTGTAAGACAGTCGATAAAACACCTGATTACGCATGGGGCGGCAAGATTCTCCATCGCAATGGTTTTCCACGCCCGGACACATCTGTAGCAGGCAAGAAATCAGCCAAGATTTTAGTAGTGCCAATCATCTTTAATGATCTTCCATTTCGGGAGGAGAAAATACAGCGTGGTCAGGTTTTTTCATCAGATGTAGATCTGCTCAATGAAACAATCCCACTTATTAAAGAGAGTTTTAAGAGCTTATCGGTTCAAAGATTTGAGGTAGAAATAGATGTCTTACCAAAATCTCAATGGTTAGTTTTTAATAGAGATAATCCACTTAGCGGTGTGTGGGGTGTTGATAACTTCACAACCTTGATGGAGATCATTGAAAAGGAAAAACCAGATTTTAACTTTGATGGCTATGACACCTTTGCCTTTATAAGTGGCAATGGATTGCCAGGCCAAATGGGTCTTGGCTCAGCACAGGCCTCCCACCCACGAGTCAAAAACTCGAAATCAGGTTTTATAAACGCCATCTTGATGCTTGGCGGTATAACGAATACCACTTTGTGGGTCCATGAATTTGGGCACTCGCTATTTTCCTTTGAGGATCTCTATCTATTTAGCCAAGCCTCATCTGGAACAACTCGTCAAAAATTAGGTAACGTGAGCGTTCCTAGCAAATGGGATCTAATGTCTGATTCAAACAAAGTCTCTTTGCTAGGTTGGAATAAGTTTTTAATCGGTTGGTTATATGACTCTGAAGTTCGCTGTATTTCAGAGCAGAAATCAACTATTCATTACCTCTCAAATCGAGAAACAAGCAATGACACCAAGCTTTTAACTATCAATTTGGCACCAGGAGTAACACTTGCTGCAGAAGCTAAAAACGCTTCAGGCACAGATAAGGGTTTACTGCTCTACCTGATTGACACTTACACCAGCCACGGTGAGGGCCCGGTCCTTACGCAAAACTCCCTCATCACAAAAGGTCAATCTAAATCCTGGCTAGGTTGGCAATTCAACGTTTTAGATAGCAATGAAGAAGGAGTGTTAATCGAGGCCGTTAAAACAGATATTGATAAGTTTGTTCCACCTCCACCAAAGCCAGCAGATAACAATCCTGGCCAACCAACTTCACCTATCCGTGTCACTAGAGGCGAAGTAGTTCCTAATGGATCCTTGCAAGGGCGAGCAACTTGGAATGTGACAGGCCATGAGTCCTACAGGCTCTATGTAACAGATGTAGTGGACTTTCAGAAGGTTTACTTTGAAACTGGCTATGTCAATGATTCAAGGAACCCTTTAGTCATTGATATTAAAGGGCTGGTCTGTAAAAAGGAGTTTCGCACCATGACTGAGTTCTTCACAGAAAAAAATGGAAAAGGTGAACGATTGGTCATGCCAAGCTTTCAGCTGCGCGACTTACCGTGTCCCTAAGTAGTTTTACAGGCCTAGGTTCCTAAAGGTTCCCTAAAGCACCCTTCTTCTGTTACCCTTGCCCCATGGCCACCAATGTGAAACTTGCAGATGATTTAGTAGAACAAGCCCGCAGAACTGCAGCTGCAGAACATCGCTCTGTCCCCAAACAAATTGAGTATTACTACCGCCTTGCACAAATTGCAGAAGAAAACCCAGACCTTCCCTTCTCCCTTATCCGTGAACTCTTACTTGCCGATACCGAGGAAGCCACTAGCGAGTATCGCTTTAATTAATGCGCATCTTGGTAACACCCTCGTGTGAGCGAAGCATCAAGAAACTTCACCCTAATCAAAAGAAGTCTTTAGATAAGGCAATCAAAGCCATAGCGTCCAAGCCTGAGATAGGTGAGGCAAAGGTCGGAGACCTAGAGGAAATCTATGTCTATAAATTTAAGTTAGTAGATAAGCAATGGTTGTTGGGCTATCGAGTAATCTCTTCAAAGAAGATCACGCTCTTGCTCATTGGCCCTCATGAGAACTTCTATAGGGACCTCAAGAAAAAGGATTAGAGTTCCAATGCTCCAGCCTTACTTGCGCACAATGTTGATTAAGTAACTAAGCCCAAAGCCAAAACCAACTGCAGCATAGATATAGCTAAACCAGGTGATCTGTCCTGGAATCAAAAGAGTTAACACCCCGAGTCCAGTTGCGCTCACACACATCACCTTTGCAACGTTGCCCACGCCGCTATCCGTGCTGTTTTTGGAGTTGTTCCACATATTCCCAGCAAGTGCCACAAGGGTTATCGCAATCATGCGCATCGACCAGACCATGGGTTCGTTCTTCTCTAGACCGAGTAGATCTAGAAAAAGAGAGGGTGCAACAAGGAGAAAGAGCGCAGATGCTCCAAAGACCATCGAGCCGGCTTTTAAGGTTGTTCTAATGCCTGTGTAGTTCATAGATAAAAGATTACAACTAGTTCTTTGGCTTAAGGTGCTTAAACAGGGCAACAATTGTGCCAATTACCACAAGTAAAAACCCTATTGGCACAGTGCCCATCAACAACCACAAATACCCACCACTGCCTGAGCCCTCATCAAACATGGATGTGCCATTGATGAGGGATGTAACAAAGGCGATGGCTATAGGTAAAAAGGCTATGACCAGACCTGCACGTATTAAAGGTATTTTCTTCACAAAAAAGATTACAAAGAGGATTGCATTAAACAAAGCTAGAAAGAGAATAAGAAAGAGCGCGCCAAAGCCGTTAGCGCTGCGGTTGCCCTCTGTAACTAAGGTGGAGAAGTAGCGGTAGATAAGAAGGGCGTTAACAGCCCCTGCGCAGATGAGGATGATTGTTTTAGGGCGCATGCGGTAAGGGTAAGGGTGATTGCGCCAGATATTAGGAAGTAGATGGCTATTAACCTCTACGCTAATAATTCAAGTTACTCTTTTGTAATGAGAATGAGGCGCTGGGCCTTCAAAGGGGTTTTACTTGCGCTAGTTCTTGCCCTAATTCCCACCCTAAAGATCTCAGCAGATGCTGCAGGGCCTCAAACTCCCAGTTGCGGTAACTACAAAGTAGCCAGGAATGAAGTTATAGCTGGTGTGAAGTTTGCAAAGGGCACCTATCAAATCAATACCTTTGGAATCTCCTGTGCCAAAGTGATGGGCAGTAAAGGTCTTTTTGCGAAGTTCCTTAAACTCAAAGATAAGGATCCACTTCCAAAGCCTTGGCGCTACTTGGCAGATGCCATAGGAGCTCCTAAGTTTTCATCTGGTCCAGGAGTGGGATTTCGTGTGCAGTTAATTAGTGCGACGCCAACGAAGAGTCCAACGCCAACTCCTACGGCCATTGGTGATCCTGAAGGTGCAGTTGGGGCAACGCCAACACCTACGCCCACTCCAACAACAAAACCAATTGAATTACCAAGCGTTGGATCAGGGTGCAAAGTTGAGGGCGAGACGGCTACAAACGGGAGTGTTAATTTAGTTTGTCGCAACACAGCTAATAACGTGCTTAAATATTTTGAGCTGACAAAATCTTTCACGACTGCATCAAATCCGGTATCACCCGACAAGCTTGCAACATGCCGTTTAACAGATCAACGCCCACTGCCTCATCAGCCTCAAGGCACCAAAATCACATATCCAGTGAATCCTCATTTTGGAAGTGTTAAGTCTGGAGTACAGAAGATTGCGGTGGTTGGCCTTGATTTCAACGATTCTCCAGGGCAAGGAAATCCAATCGATATTCTTGGAAACAATCTAGAAAAAGCTAAAGAGTTCTTTAGTTGGTATTCAAATGGAAAAGTGAAATTAGAATTCACAACCTATGACAAGTGGATACGGCTTAGCCAACCATCAAGTGCCTTCGTCACAGGTGAGCATTTCACCTCTACAGCAGGTGCTTTGTCAGTTCCAGATATGGCTAAAGAGTTCAATTCAGCTATAAATAAGCACATAAATTTGAGTGGATACACGGCAGTGTTCTTCGTTTACCCAAAAACTATTGAAAAGATAACCGAAAACTTCGGTCTTGCAGCGGGTTGGGACGGGCTACCTGCTTTTTACGGTTTTGCACCAAGTTATTACCCAATTGAGTATCCATACTGGATTTATATCATTCATGAATTACTCCATGAGCAAGGACTTCAAGGGCACTCACCGAAAACAGCATGGCGCTTTGGGGTGCTTTTAAACGGTAATGGCTACACAGCGGGTATCAACTCTTGGGATGAATTAGCAGTTGATTGGCTAACTGAGGATGAGATCTACTGCATCGATAAGCCTAATTTAAAGCCGGTTCAAATTGAGCTTGCACCGATTGAACGACAACAAGCTGGCGTCCACACCATCATGATCAAATTAGACAATCACAGGGCACTAGTTCTTGAATCACACAGGCAGGGCGATTTTGCTCAAGGGATGCCTGACTATGGATACGGCGTGACTCTGCAATTAGTTGACACAAAGATTCCAACTACATGGGATGACGATCAAGCAACGAGCATCTATCTCAAGATTCCTACCTACAATCGCCGCGGTCCAGAATATGGAACTCAGATTAATAATAAGTACGCAAATGATTCAGGTATTAACCTCTATAACGGCATCGGTGTATCTGGTGCACGCTGGGGATTAGATCAGAACTACCTCATGCTCGAAGGTGAGAAATTCACCTTTGAAGGCATCACGATTGAATTTGTGAAGAGTGGCAATACGGATCTGATTTCTATAACAAACTAATGAGTATTTAAGGCAACCGATGGCAAGTAACAGATATATCGAAAGGGCAAGTTACTATTTTGTTATGAAAATCAAGGGCAGGTTCTTCAAAGGGCTATTAATTGCACTTTCTCTTGCCCTGATTCCCGTTGCGGCCGTCTCTGCCCAAAAGATTACTCCGGGTAGTGCGTGCAAAACTGTAAACCAAAAAACGATGTATTTAAATAAGACCTACACCTGCATCAAATCTGGCAAGAAGTTGGTGTGGAAAAAGGGAGTAGCTGTTAAAAAACCAACTCCTCAGCCAACTCCAACGGCGATAGGTGATCCTGAAAGTGCAATTGGTGGAACACCTACGCCCACACCTACGCCCACACCTACGCCCACTCCAACTCCAACACCAATAATTTTAACTTGGGACAATATTGCAGCTAACTATGGTGAGATTGCAACAAATGTTTACAATAAATCCCTGGTTCTTATTGATAGAAATTATCAACCTAAATATAAGTTAAATGTTTTAGTGGGGCCAAATACAAAACCAAGCGTCATAAATCCCACCGCTGCAATTAGTCTGGCATCAAATATGCTGAGAAACTTTAAGCAACCTGATGAAGTTTGGGTGATTTACTACAACTTCATTGATAAAAATTGGGCCAAGAGTTTCATGCAAGAAAAAGAAGGAGCGCCTTGGGCAAGTTCCCAAGTTGATATTACATGTCCAAGTGAAAATGACTGTGAGACGGGGAGTGCTGGTAATTTCTCAAGTTGGCAAGGCTTTGTTCAGATCGGTGTGCCAAATAATGTTTCGTGGACAGATCGTAGTCAAGTTCCAACCCAAGACATTCATGAATTCGTACACGTAGTTCAGTCTTATCAACGAAAACCAATCTTTAACAATTGGACAGATTTAGTCACTCCATGGGTTAGTGAAGGCCATGCAACATTTTTGGACAAACTTTTATCTTCCAACTCATTAGCCTCTTACAATAATGCGCGAAATTGGGCAATTAAAAGTCGTCCGCCTGGTAAGACACTCAAGGATTTCTCCCCTGCAAGCATTTTGAACTTTTATGACCAATTGTCACCTGGAAAAACCAATCCTGCTATGCGGGACTATTCTTACACAGTGGGTTTTTCCACCATTGAAGCCCTTGTTGCGATAGCAGGAATTGATTCGGCGATGAACTTCATTGTTCAGGCCACGACTGGATCAACATTTAATCAAGCATTTAAAAATGTTTATGGCATTGAGTGGGCTGCTGCCGCACCAATATTGGCAGAAGTAGTTTCTAAGCAATACAGGGTTTATTTCCCATAAATTAAGGGTGAGCAATCGCAAGCTCAGGCTCAACTAACTTCCACTTGAGTGCAAGGCGCTTAACCCAGCGGGGCACAGTTCCCTTTTCAATCTTGAAGAGCAACCACGCCAAAAATAGAAAGATTGCCAAATTAAATAGCGGGGAAGTTATTCCATCCCAGAATGAAGGCTCCCACTGAACTTCATTGCGATCAGGTGGAATGTATTCATCAAAGACGATGCTCCAGTCAATGAGTCCATGAAAGAGGACAACTAACCAGATGCTTCGCGTGAGAATCATAAGGGCGCATATAAAGATGCCAAAGCCAAAAGTCTCCACCACATGCCAATAGGCAAGCCATGGATCCCAATCACTTCCCCAATAGCGATTGATATGCATAAGGCCAAAGCCTAAGGAAGAGAAGAAGATTGCACTCCTTCTACCAAACTTATAGAGAGCCCCATATACAAAGCCTCTGGAAAATATCTCTTCGGTATAACCAATAGAGAGCAAAAAGATTATGCCCATCACAGTCTCTAGCACGCTCATACGCTCATTATCTGAAGTATTAATCTCACCAAAGATAAACATTGCTGCAATAAGAAGTGCAAAGAGAGATTTCAATCCCACTCGTGGCGCTCTGAAATACTCCAGACTTTGTAGGCCTAGAACATATATGGCGAAGTAGAAAAACAACCCAGCAACTACATTGCCAAAGGTTGCATTGGCATAGGGGATATCTTCAAACCAGCTCGTGGGTTGCAGCCTTCCTGCCACAAGGGTTAAGACCGACAGGGCAATGAGCGTGCTGCCCAGCCGTAGGTTTCTCATAGGGATCACAGTAGGCAGCCCCACTGACAATTAGTCGAAAGACGCCGTCTAACCCATAACCACAAGGCTGCGTTTTGACTATGTGGTTGTGGCTATTTCTTCTATACCCCACCATAATTTGAAGATGTATAAGAGATTTCTGGCATTACTGGCAGTAACTCTTGTCTTGGTCTCTCTTGAAACCACCGCTACAGCTGCAGTCAAGCCCGGTACGACCTGTAAGAAAGTTGGTCAAACAAGTACTACAGCGGGAATCAAATACACCTGTGTTAAGTCGGGAAAGAAGTCGGGAAAGAAGTTGGTGTGGAACAAGGGAGTAGCTGTTAAAAAGCCAACACCAACACCAACACCAACACCAACACCAACCCCAACTCCAAAGCCAACACCAACCCCAACAGTCAAAGAGCTGACATACGAAACTGAACTAACTCCAACGCACCTTGCTGCTTATAAAGAATTTACTAAAAGCTATAAGTCAAGAATGACTTCTGAGGTCCCCAATGTGGAATTTATAGTTGAAGCAAATATGGACAAAGTGTTACTGAAGCAGATCGTGGATAACATAAATGTGTCTGCAAAATACTTTGCCAAGGAAAGACCACTTAATGTGCCATTGAAAATTTGGATTGCTATGTCTGACCAATTTCAGTGGATTTACGACAACATGACTGAAGCGATGCCCTCCCAAGCCTTAGAAGGTGGCTGGCTGGACATGAAATTAGCAAGAGCCAAGGCAGAGCCTGCTAGGTTTTTTGGAGGAGGCGCAGCTGGTGATACTAAAAGCGGTGTTGCATCTTTATTCTTTAACGCAAGCACGGGGCACAATTGGGGCGATGGATTCTGGGCTGCAGTTCCGGCTCACGAATTTACTCATGTTGTGCATGCAAGCGTA
>FLOH01000678.1_pt1 | contig 65381 bp, 61 predicted proteins | sample 756751 | NCBI WGS metagenome assembly FLOH01 (sample SAMEA4026879, study PRJEB14308) | marine metagenome | biome: coastal water; material: water | depth 74 m
TTACCCCGACGGCGCCGGGAATTTCCATGGCAACCTCTTTTAATTCCACCGCCGTCATTTTGAGCAAGGGCTTCTTGAACTCCGGCACCGTGGGTTTGGTTTCTTCTTTAATCTCTTCTGCCATTTTCCTGTTCTCCTAAATTTAAATAATCTGGTAAGCTGAATAAAAAATTCTTTTAGCACATCCGGCCTGAAAAATGCAAGACACCGTCGCCATTTTCCCTACCCTTTCTTGATAAAGGGCGTCAAAAGGTCAATGGGGATGGGAAAAAGGATGGTTGAATTGTTTTCCACGGAGATCTCTTTCACGGTTTGCAGGTACCTCAATTGAAGGGCCTCGGGGTATTTCTGAATAATGCCTGCGGCATCCGCAAGCCGGTTGGCGGCCTGGTATTCCCCTTCCGCGTTGATAATCTTGGCCCGTCGTTCGCGCTCCGCTTCCGCCTGCCGGGCCATGGCCCGCTGCATTTCCTGGGGAAGGTCAATGTGTTTGACTTCCACTGTGGACACCTTGATGCCCCAGGGATCCGTGTGTTTGTCCAGGATATTCTGAAGGCGGGTGTTGATTTTGTCCCGCTCGGCCAGAAGTTCGTCCAGCTCCACCTGCCCGCAAACGCTTCGAAGGGTGGTTTGTGCCAGTTGCGAAGTGGCGAACAGGTAGTTTTCCACCTCAACCGTGGCGTTGTTGGGATCCATGACCCGGAAGTAGACCACGGCGTTGACCTTGACGGAGACATTGTCCCGGGTGATGACGTCCTGACTCGGTACGTCCATGGCCACGAGCCGAAGACTCACCTTGACCATCTTATCGATGACGGGAATCAAAATGATCAGGCCGGGTCCCTTGGTCTTGATCAACCTGCCGAGCCGGAAGATGACAGCCCGTTCGTATTCTTTCAGAACCCGGATGGCGCTCGCCAGAAAGAGCCCGATGAATACCACTGCCAGAATATAGAACATGATTTTCCCTCCCAATCGTTAAGGGTTCCGCTCCGAGGCCTTTCGCACATTCAGGAGCAGACCGTTAATGCCAATGACTTCAACCGTTTCATCAGGTTCAATGCGCTCTTTGGAAAAAGCCTGCCAGGTTTCACCATGCACAAATACCAGACCTTCAGGGTCAATCAATCCCGTGACCATACCGGTCTCTCCCAGGATACCGTCCGCCCCACCCGTGGGTTTGCTCCGAAGGGCTCGAAATGCGACACCCGCAACGATGACGAAAAAGCCGCCCACCAGAACAATTGTGGGCAGCAGGAGCTTGAGTGAGACCCGCATGTTTTCAAAGAGCATCAGGGAGCCCAGGGTCAGGGCGATCACGCCCCCGATGGATAAAATACCATAGCTTGCCACTTTCACTTCCGCAATGAAAAAGATGATGGCCAGGAGGATCAGGACAACGCCTGTGTAGTTCACGGGAAGGGTTTGAAACGAGAAAAAGGCCAGAACCAAGCTGATGGCGCCGATGACCCCCGGAAAAACAGCGCCCGTGTAGGCCAGTTCAAAGTACAGGCCCGCCAGACCGATCATCATGAGGATGTAGGCAATGTTGGGATCGCTGATGATTTTGAGGATTTTATCCCGCAGATTCGGTTTGTAATGGATTTTTTTGAGCCCTGCGGTTTTGAGGGTGGTTTTTCCCGAAGGGAGATCGATTTCCCTGCCGTCAAGGGATTTGAGAAGATCGTCCATGTCCTCCACCACCAGATCCACCACTTTCTTGTCTCGGGCTTCTTCGGCGGTAATGGAAACGCTTTCCCGTATGGCTTTTTCCACCCACTGACCGTTTTTCCCTTTTTGTTCGGCAATGCCCCGGGCGTAGGAAGCCATGTCATTGACCACCTTTTCATTCATGGTTCCCCCGATGTCCTTGCCGCCGGCACCGACCGGATGGGCAGCGCCGATGTTGGTTCCCCTGGCCATGGCGGCCACATGCCCCGCAACCGTGATCATGACACCGGCGGATGCTGCTCCCGCGCCACGAGGTCCCACGTAAACCACTACGGGAATGGGAGAATTCAATATGGCTTTTACAATGTCGCGCATGGATGAACTTAATCCCCCGGGGGTGTCCATTTGAATAATGGCCAGGGCAGCGCCTCCGTCCTTAGCCCTTTCAAGACTGCGTACCACGAACTCTGCTGTTGCGGGATTGATGGATCCTTCCAGTTCGATGATAAAGACCGATCCTCGGTCGGAATTTTCACAAAATGCGACGGAAGCAGGTAAAATGAGAAAAAAGAGCAAAGCTAAAAAACAGTAAATTGCCGATTTTTTTAAGGATGTCTCAGCCATTTTATTTCACCTCCAGCCCCAGTTTGCCCATGATGCTTTTGACATCGTCCCACACCGGACGTTTGGCGGATGCATTTCTCAGGAGGTAGGCCGGATGAAACGTGGGCATGAGGGGGATTCCCTCGTAGGTGCGCCACTCTCCCCTGTGGCGGGTGATCTTGAAATCGCCTCCCATAAGGGCCTGGCAGGCGACACGACCCAGGGCACAGATGACGTCAGGCCTGATGATGCTGAGCTGCGCTTTGAGGAAGGGAAGACAGACTCTGATTTCATCGGGATTGGGATCGCGGTTGCCCGGGGGGCGGCATTTGACCACGTTGCAGATGTAGACCGATTCCCTGGTGAGCCCCATCCCCTTTTCAATAATCCGGGTGAGCAGTTGTCCTGATTTCCCCACAAAAGGCCTTCCTTCACGGTCTTCATCGAAACCCGGCCCTTCCCCCACAAAGACGAGCCTTGCCTTTGGATCGCCTTCTCCGAAAACCAGATGTTTCCTGCCGTTATGAAGGTCGCACCGCCGGCAGTCACCCATATGGGCTCTGAGATCTTCCAGGGAATCGAACTGTTGTGCCGCGGGCGTGATGGTTTGGGTTTCCGGGGCCGGGATTTGTGGCGCTGCTTTTTCCGAGGCCCCGGATCGCTTAGAGGGGAGAGCAGGGTTTTTTGAAACCGGTTTTTCCATGAAATCGAGGGCGCCTTTAGGGAGCATGGGTGGTTCAAGCCCCATCTCTTCAGAGGCCGAGATCAGCCGTTTGGTTTTAAAAAAGATCTCTTTGAGTTCATTTCTTGCGTTCAAGGGCTTTTATCCTTCAGCGCTTTGGCCCTGTCCAGGATCAAATGCGCCACATCGATTTTTCCCATGAGCGGCGAATCCTCCACACGGCCGTCGGCATAGATGATTTTGACTGCGTTGGTGTCCGTCTGAAACCCCGCGTCCTTTCGGGAAACATCGTTTGCCACGATCATGTCCAGGTTCTTGGCGGTGATTTTTTTCTGGGCGTTATGAAGAAGGGCCTCGGTTTCTGCGGCAAACCCCACCAGTATACTGGGGTGGTCTTTCTTGGACTGTCCCAGCAGGGCCAGAATGTCCGGGTTTTTGACCATGTCCAGGGAAAGGGTATCCGCTCCTTTCTTGACTTTCTGATCAGCGGTCTCTCTGGGCCGGTAGTCGGAAACGGCTGCGGCTTTGATGATGATGTGGCATCCCTTTCGATGCTCAAAAACGGCCTGCCGCATGTCTTCGGCCGTTTTGACGGGGCAGAAAAGAATGCCGGGGGGCGGTATTATATTCGTGGGACCGCTTATAAGAACCGTTTCCGCGCCCCTTCGAATGGCGGCTCGGGCCAGAGCGTACCCCATTTTCCCTGACGACCGGTTGGTGATGTACCTGACCGGATCAATATACTCCGTTGTGGGACCGGCGGTCACCAGTATTTTAAAGCCCGCAAGATTCTGCTCCGACAAAAGGATCAGGGCGCGCTCCAGAATATCGGCAGGGTCGGGCAGACGTCCGGGTCCGTCGCTGCCGCAGGCCAGTTCGCCACTTCCGGGAGCCATGACGAAAAAGCCCCTTTTTTGGAGGATATCCAGATTATCCCGGACCGCCGGGTTCAGGAACATGCGGTCGTTCATGGCCGGGCAGAGGAGGGTTTTGGCGGTGGCGGCCAGCATGCAGGTGGATAGAAAATCATCACCGATGCCGTGGGCCATTTTTCCGATGATGTTGGCGGTGGCAGGCGCAATGATAATGAGATCCGCATCCTGTCCGCAACGGATATGGTCCATGGGGGTTTCATCGCGTCCGAACATGCGGGTAATTACTTTGTTTCCGGAAAGGGTTTCAAAGGTAAGCGGGGTAATAAACCATTTGGCACTTTCGGTCATGGCCACTTCCACTTGAAGATCCTCTTTAATCAGAAGCCTTACCAGCTCCGCTGTTTTATAGGCGGCGATTCCGCCGGTCACACCCACCAGGACTTTTTTTCCTTTCACGGGTTCTCCTTAATACCACGAGGTTTCAACGGTTCAATGTTGAAAATCAGTTTAAAATAGTGGCGGGCGGGTGTCAAGATGCAGATGATGGATCTGAATTTATTCAACGGAATGTCTGTTGCCGGATACCTTTTGTTTAACTTGATTAATTCATCAATCGCAGATATCCTTAACCATTAATATCGGAAGGAGGATAGGAGACGATGCTCATGAAACGGTTGTCTTTGTGGATGGTGCTGGTGGCGACCCTGGTGTTCGTTTATTCCGTTATTGCCTGGGGACAAGGCCGCGGCATTACGGTCAAGATTCGGGCTGAAAATGATCCCAATGCGCCAGTTAGCGAAAGCCTGCAACTCTACGACAACAGCTATGCGTTGGTGATCGGCAACGATGATTACCAGGCCGGGTGGCCCAAATTAAGCAAAGCCATTTCAGATGCGCAGGAAATCGCAGGGGAACTGGAAAAGCGGGGGTTTCAGGTGACGTTCAAGAAAGACCTGGACAGCGCGGGCATGCAGAAGGCCCTGAAGGAATTTTTTGCCCTCAAGGGGGCAGATCCCAGCGCACGGTTATTCCTCTGGTATGCGGGACACGGCCATACACTCAAGGACGAAGGGTTCCTGGTCCCCATCGATGCGCCGCCACCCACATCCCCCCAGTTTAAGCTGAAGGCCATTCACATGCGGGACTTCGGCGGATTCATGCGCCTGGCTGAAAGCAAACACGTGTTTGCGGTGTTTGACAGCTGTTTTTCGGGCACCATTTTTCAGACCCGGGCGGGCATGGTGCCGGCGGCCATCACGCTGGCCACCACTAAACCGGTTCGCCAGTTCCTCACTTCCGGAGATGCGGATCAGGAGGTGAGTGACGACGGTACATTCAGAAAACTCTTTCTAAGGGCCATCCGAGGAGAAGGTCGGGCCGATGCAAACGGGGACGGTTATCTGTTGGGTACGGAATTGGGGCTTTACCTCTCGGGAGAGGTGACCAACATTACCGAACAGACCCAGACGCCCAGATACGGCAAACTTCGGGACGCGGACTATAACCTGGGAGACTTTGTGTTTCTGCTGCCCGGCAGGTCTGAAAAGGAGGCGAAGGTCGATCAGAAAACAGGCGCCGGCGAAAGCGGCCCCGCGACCGTTCCAGGTGGTGAGGACCAGATGGTGGAGATTTCCCTGTGGGCTTCCATCGCCGCCGATGACGATGTGCCCCAGTTTGAAGCATACCTTGAAAAGTACCCCAATGGTCATTTCGCGTCGGTGGCCAAACGAAAAATTGAGGCGTTGAAAGCACCCGCGCCTCCTGTTGCCGAGAAACCATCTAAAGAAAATGCCGATGGGGAAAAGGCCGAGGAAGCCCCCTTTCAGATCGCTTCCGGGTCTAAACTGGTGAAATCCGGTGAAGATTCCAAGGCCCAGGCTTGGTCGCCCCGGGCCCCGTCCGAGGCGGGAAAACCCTTGGTTCTGGCGGCCCAAACCGAGCTTGATCCCCTGTATGCGGGCACGGGAAAGCCGGCTATTTTCAAGAAAGAAGGTGAAGAAAAAGACAGCCGGGCCGCTGGCATGACCGACGGCTATGCCATTTCGCCCGATGCCTGGACCCTGAGCGACCCCCAGGGGGACAGCCTTTACAAGGTGGATGGTAAATGGATCCACATGCGGGTAAACGGGGGCCACAACATGTGGGATTGTAACCGGGGCACAGCGCCGATACTCTGGGTCAAAGCCCCTTCCGTCGCCACCTGGACGGCCCAGGTTAAATTTGAGATGCCGTCGCGCCTGGGCCGAACCTTTTGTGGTCTGGTGTTATGGAACGGTCGAAAGGATCGGCCGGTAAACGCCCTTTATGTGGGTCCCGCGGAAACCACCGAAATCCAGGTGGCAGGCTCTTACCGGGGCGGATGCCGTAGCGGTCACGGCAACCTGGCTGATCTGGAAGGGAGCCTGGGGGATTTTCGCACACGGTATACGGGCGCCGGCGGCTGGCTTCGACTCTCTAAACAGGGGAACAGGGTTTCGTTTTATTTCAAGAGCCCCTATCAGAAGCAATGGCGTTTCCTGGGCTCACTGGTGATCGAGAAAAAAGATGGGTTCTCCCATATCGGGCTGATGGCCAAGACCTGGAGTAACGAACCCATGCAGGTTTCTTTTTCGGATTTTCGAATTATGCCGGGCCTGGCCGGCGTTAAGCGGTGGGTGCCGGCTTATTTCTCGGCCCTGGAAAAACAGGGCAAAGTAATGTTTTCCGGGAAAGGCTACAGCGATTTTGAGTGGAGCGATCCCCAGGGGGATTCGGTTCACGAGATCGTGGGTGCTGACGTCAAAATAAAGGTCAATGGCGGTCACAACATCTGGGACTGCAATCGGAATCGCGCCCCCATCCTGAGCGTGGAGATGCCCCCTGCAGATACCTGGACGACTCAGGTGGAGTTTGACATGCCCACGCGGGTGGGGCGAAGCCATCTGGGGCTGGTGCTCTGGAACGGCCGGGAAGAACGCCCGGTTTACGTCCTGTATTTCGGGCCGGCCGATACCAAGGAACTCCAGGTGGCGGGGAGCTATCGGGATAGCTGCCGTAGCGGACCCAATGAGCTCAGGACGCACGTCGGGAACACCGGCTATTTCAGACTTGCCTACGACCGCACAAAGGGTTGGCTTCGCATCAGTCGGCACAAGAACCACTACAGCTTCTATTTCAAGTCTCCCCACGAGAAACAATGGCGAAAGCTGGGAACCCTGTTGTCCACGGTCAAGGACGGCTTCACTCGAATCGGGTTTATGGCCAAAACCTGGAGCAACCAGCCGGTGGAAGTCACCTTTTCCAATTTCACGATCATGACCGGCGTGGCGGGTGTGAAGCGATGGATGCCTGAGTATTTCTCGCGGCTTAAAAATGGAAAACCTGAACTGTTCAGCGGCAAGGCGTTCGTGGATTTTGAGTGGAGCGATCCCCAAGGGGATTCATTTCACCGGATCACCGGCGCCACCGTCCAAATGAAGGTTAAGGGCGGCCACAATACATGGGACTGCAACCGAGGCATGGCGCCCATGTTGACCATAGAAATGCCGCCCCGTGATACCTGGGTGGCTCAGGTGGATTTCAGCATGCCCAAGCGGGTGGGCCGCACCGTGGCCGGGTTGGCGATCTGGAACGGAAGGGAAGAACGGCCTATGCATGCCCTCTATTTTGGTCCCACTGAAACCAATGACGTTATGGTGTCCGGCTCCTGCCGGGACAGTTGCCGCAGTGGTCCCCAGGAACTTTCCCAGTATCCGGGCAACAGCGGAAAATTTGTGATCAAAAACAATACCACCCAGGGCCGGTTGCGGATCATCAAAAGTGGGAAATCATACCGGTTCGCTTTCAGGTCGGCCAATACCCAAGGCTGGCAGGACCTGGGAAAGGTTGAAGGAACGGTCAAGGACGGCTTTAAGCGGGTCGGAATGTTCATCAAGACATGGGGGAGCGAGCCCATTGAAGTGTCGTTCAGCAATTTCACTGTCCTGCCGGGGGCCTGGAACTGAAAGGCATCAATTATTGCTTGATTGAATCCATCGACAAGTGTAGCATACAGCCCTGCTGGAGCAGCACAGACTTAAGCAGTTCCGGAATGATTTGTTTGTTTTAATATGCTTGGGTGAGCCGATCTTGTGATTCATCCGGCGCTGATTGTCTAATTTTTAAGATAGGGAGTTTTGAAATGTCAAAAATGATACTGGTTGCAACTGAGAAGCCTTTTGCCAAAGCCGCTGTGGATCGCATGAAAGAGGTGGTTCAGGAAAATCCGGATTATGAACTGCGATTGCTTGAAAACTATACGGATAAGCAGGAGTTGCTGAATGCCGTGAAAGATGTGGATGGCCTCATTATCCGCAGCGACAAGGCCACCCGGGAAGTTCTGGAAGCCGCCCTGAACCTGAAAGTGTTGGTGCGTGGTGGGGCCGGATACGACAATATCGACTGTGAAGCGGCCACCGAAAAGGGCATTTGTGTCATGAATACACCGGGGCAGAACAGCAATGCGGTGTCTGAACTGGTCTTCGGCATGATGCTCAATCTGGTTCGGCACCAGTATGTGGGCAAGCCCGGTACGGAATTAAGAGGAAAATCCATCGGCATTCACGCCTATGGCAACGCGGGGAAATGTGTGGCGCGTCTGGGCAAGGGGTTCGGTATGGACGTTTACGCCCATGACCCTTATGTGGACAACAGCATTATGGAAAATGACGGGGTCATACCGGTGGAATCAAAGGATGAACTCTATTCCACCTGTGATTTTATCAGCCTTCACATTCCGGGAAATGACGAAACCGTCAACTCCATCAATTTTGAACTGTTGAGTAAAATGAAAGAAGGGGCGGCCCTTATCAACACAGCTCGAAAAGAAGTGATCGATGAGGAAGGCTTGAAAAAAATGTTTTCCGAAAGGCCGGATTTTTGCTACGGATCGGATTTGACCCCGGATTGCAAGGACGAAATCTGCACCACCTGCGGGGATCGCAGCTTTTTTACCGCCAAGAAGATGGGCGCCCAGACCGCAGAAGCCAATATTAATGCCGGTGTGGCTGCCGTCACACAGATCATCAACTTTTTCGATAAAGGAGATGAGACCTTTCGGGTCAATAAAAAAGCCTAAATTTCAGGCGATTGTCAGCCTGCGCAAAGGGCATTCACGCTCCATGGGGCGAGCGCCCTATGCGCAGTAAAATACTAACTAAGAAACAACCCCGCCCTTTCCAGATCATTTTCCCGTTATGAACCCTAAATAAGAATAAGGAGAGCCCATGACCACATCAAACGCGTATCAAGACAAACCATGGCTGGCCCATTATGACAAAGGTGTTCCGGAATCCGTGAATTACGAGGAAGTATGCCTTCCGGAACTCCTGGATCGCTCCGCTCAAAAATTCCCCGACACAATGGCGCTTCTTTTCCAAGGGTACAAAGTGACGTACCGGGAGCTCAAGGAGATGGTGGACCGTTTTGCGGCCTGCCTGGCAGACTTCGGCATCCAAAAAGGGGATAGCGTGGCCATCCTGCTTCCCAACGTCATTCCGTGTGTGGTGGGATATTACGCCATTTTGAAAATCGGGGCCATCGCCGTCATGAACAATCCCCTTTACACGGATCGGGAGCTGGAGCATCAGTTCAATGATTCCGGTTCAAAGCTGCTGATTACCCTGGATCTTCTGGGAAACCGCATGATTGATCTGCGGCCCAAAACCAGCATCAAACAGATCATCTATACATCCATCGGAGATTATCTCCCCTTTCCCAAGAATCTCCTGTTCCCCCTGGTGGGCAAAAAGAAGGGGCTGAAGGCGGATGTGAAATCCGCTCCCGATGTGTACCGCTGGAAAGACACTCTGGAAAGGTTAAACGGCCAACCGCCCGTGGTTAAACTCTCCTTTGATGATACGGCCATGTACCAGTACACCGGGGGTACAACAGGGGTCAGTAAAGGGGTCATGCTGACCCACAGCAATCTCAGCAAGCAGGTGCAGCATCTCAGAGTTTGGTTTCCCGGATTCAACGATGGTGAAGAAGTGATGCTGGGTGCGTTGCCGTTTTTTCATGTATTCGGGCTGTCCACGGCCATGAATTTATCCATTTATGCGGGCTGGGGGCATATTCTGGTTCCCAAGCCGCAGCCGGAACAGCTACTCGAGGCCATCAGCAAGTTTAAGCCCACCTTTGCGCCGCTGGTGCCCACCATGTTCATCGGATTGTTGAACCATCCCGGAATCGATCAGGCCGACCTCACTTCCATCAAGGGATGCTTTTCCGGAAGTGCGCCCCTACCTTTGGAAGTGATCCGCGACTTTGAGGCCAAAACAGGGTCCACCATTGTCGAAGGTTTCGGCATGACCGAATCATCTCCGGTGACTCACATCAACCCGTTTATCGGTGAGCGCAAGGTGGGGAGTATCGGTTTGCCCATTTCCGATACCGAATGCCGAATCGTTGACTTGAATGATGGTGAGACGAACATGCCGCTGGGGGAATCGGGTGAACTGTTGCTCAAGGGGCCTCAGGTTATGAAAGGGTATTGGAATAAGCCTGAAGCCACTGCGGAGACGCTGACGGACGGATGGCTTCACACCGGCGATATCGGCAAAATGGATGAGGACGGCTATTTCTACATTGTGGACCGCAAGAAGGATATGATCATATCCGGTGGATACAATGTTTATCCCCGCGATATCGAGGAGGTGTTTTTCGAACACCCCAAGGTTCTGGAGGCCGCGGCCCTGGGCGTTCCGCACCCGAAGCGGGGAGAACAGGTGAAGGTGTTTGTGGCGTTGAAAGAGGGTGAAACGGCAACCGAGGAAGAATTGCTCGCTTATTGTAAAGACAAGCTGGCGGCCTATAAGTTGCCCACCATGATTGAATTCAGGGATGAATTGCCGAAGACCAATGTGGGTAAAGTTCTGAAAAAGGATTTGAGAGAATAACCTGGTATATCCACGGGGGAAATGCCGCATGCACAATAATGAGCACTTTAAACATCTGACGGAATGTTCCCCTTTCGGCATATCCATTTCCAACAAGGATCTAGTGGTTGAATATGTAAACCCCATGTTTACCCGGATTTTCGGGTACGTATTGGAGGATATCCCCCATAAAAAAGTCTGGTTCCGGAAAGCCTATCCCGATGAAAACTACCGGGATGAGGTGACACGCACCTGGAAGACGGATTCGCAAATAGCGCGGAGAACCGGAAGGCCGGAAACCAGGACTTTCAGAGTGCGGTGCAAAGATGGCGCCGATAAAATGATACGGTTCAGGGCTGTCGATATGGGAAGCGGCCGGCAGCTGCTGACCTATGAAGATCGAACCGCCGAGATGGCCATTCAAGAAGCGCTGAAGGCATCGGAAAGAGCAGCCAAACGGGAAACCGCGAAGCTCTCTTCAATGATACGAGGTATGGAGGAGGGCGTTGTTTTTGCGGACGGGGAAAATCGGGTTGTGGAAATCAACGCGTATTTCTGCAAATTTGTGGGCCAGTCGCGGGAAGACATCATGGGAAAAAGGCTGGAGGATTTTCATTCGGGGAAAATCCTGGATACGGTGATGGGGTATATTAAAGGATTCCGGCAAAATTCCGCGTCTGAGGCCATTGTGCTTCAGCGGGCCATTGGGGATGCGGAAACCATCCTTCGGATTCAGCCCATTTACCGGGAAAACAATTATGACGGGGTGTTGCTTAATGTCATCAATGTGACTGAACTGGTCAGGGCCCGGCGTGAAGCCGAGGCCGCCAGCATGGCCAAGGGTCAGTTTCTGGCCAACATGAGCCATGAGATTCGAACCCCCATGAATGCCGTTATCGGCATGACTGAGCTATTGCTGGACACTGATCTCGATCCCGAGCAGCGGGATTATGCAGAGACCGTAAGAGACGCCGGAAGCGGGTTGCTTACCCTAATCAACGATATCCTTGATTTTTCAAAAATTGAGTCCGGAAAGCTGGAATTCGAAGAAATCGGTTTTGACCTTCGGTATGTGGTTGAAGGGGTGGGCGAAATGATGGCGCCCAATGCCCAGGCAAAACGCATTGAATTCACGTGTTTTGTGGACCCCTATAGCGAAGTCAGGCTGCGGGGTGATCCTGAGCGGTTGCGGCAGGTGCTGGTAAACCTGTCCGGGAACGCCGTCAAATTTACGGAAAAGGGTAATGTGGATATCCATGCGGCAATGGTGCGGGAAGAGGATAATCTGGTTCTGATTCGGTTCGCCATATCCGACACCGGTATTGGTATTCCTCAAGATCGCCAGGCGGCTGTTTTCGGCAGTTTTACCCAGGTGGACGGGAGTACCACACGTCGGTTCGGGGGAACCGGTCTGGGGTTGAGTATTTCAAAGCGGTTGGTGGAATTGATGGGCGGCCGGATGGGCCTGGAGAGTGAAGAGGGGAAGGGAAGTACATTTTGGTTTACCATACCGTTCGGTAAGCAGGACAAGCGTCAAAAACTCCCCCTGCAAACCCGTCAAAGCGTCAGGGGAAGTCATATCCTCATTGTGGACGATAATGCCACCAACCGCACCATCCTGAATAAAACGCTGGCTTCATTCGGGTGTTTTCCGGAAGCGGTTGAAAGTGGCAAAGAGGCTCTGGCACTCTTGAACCTGAGAATGGCAGAGGGCCTCCCCTTTGATGCCATTTTGCTGGACCACCAGATGCCTGAAATGGATGGTGAAGATGTGGTCCGTGCTGTCCGATCGCAATCCAAAAATGATAATACCCGCATATTGATCCTGACTTCAGTGGGTGAGCGAGGGGATGCCCGCCGTTTCAAGGAAATGGGTTGTGCCGCCTATCTGACCAAGCCGGTTCGCCAATCCCAGCTTTTAGACGCCCTGGCGGAAACCCTGGTAGACCCTGATGACGAAGACCGCCCCGAACGAAAAGACCGCGAAGCGGTGATCATTACCCGGCACAGCCTGGGAGAAGATGCCGCAGGAAAGGCCCGGTTGCTTGTGGCGGAAGATAATCTGGTGAACCAGAAAGTGGCTCTCCGCATACTTGAAAAGGCAGGGCACAAGGTCGATGTGGCCAATAATGGCATTGAGGCGGTGGCATCCCTCAAGAATACCGCCTATGATATGGTCTTTATGGATATTCAAATGCCCAAGATGGATGGATATGAGGCGACCGCAGCCATAAGAAAAATGGCGCCGGAATACAGGGAATTGCCTGTCATCGCCATGACGGCAAACGCCATGAAAGGCGACCGGGAAAAATGTATTGCATCCGGTATGGATGACTACATTTCCAAACCGGTGAAGCCCAAAAGGTTGCTGGAAATGGTCCAGCGTTGGGCCGGCAAAAAAGTTCTCAGACCATCCCTCGGGCTGGATTGCTATCCATCTGATCCCGATTTACCCGTGGACTTAAAGCGTTTGGAAGATTTAACCGGAGGAGACAAAGCTTTTGAACATGAACTCATAGATCTTTTCCTTAAAGATACGACGCGTCATTTAACCCGGTTGGAAGCGGTCATCAAAGATGCGGATTCCTCAAGTGTGGAAGCGTCAGCCCATTCCATCAAGGGTGCGGCTGCGAATATGGGCGCTGAAAAGTTCCGAAAATTGGCTCATGGGCTTGAGTTAAAAGGAAAAACCGGCGCCCTTTACGGTGCCCCTGAAGATTTAGCTCATTTGATGTCGGCTTTTGAGGAAGTGAAACGGTTTTTTGAGGGAAATGGCGGATAAGTATTTGGCATTTTGTCACGGCATGGCTTTCCGTACCATGATACAACCCTGTATTATGTTTTAATGTGAGGCACCTTCTAGTCCCCATATTTTTGTCAGCTCTTTGAAATTGCATGGAATATCTCTAAATATCGACCCTTTATGCTTTTCCCCCTTTATGAGACGGTTCTGTCCCGTGATACCTTCTGAGCTGCTGCTGCTTTTGGGGGAATTCTCCGGTTGCATGGATGCAACTGTTTGAAATGCATTTAGTTTTTGTCATAATCCGATTATAGGATGGCTTTGGTATGAAACCTGCTATAACCCATAACGCATCAGGTTAATGTGCAAAAAGGGCCGGAATTATCTCATGAAAAACCCTGAAATTGATTTGAGCGATTGCAGTATGTGCGGCATCTGCGTTGATTTGTGCCCCACGACGTTTCAATTGAATGAATCCGGATATATCGAAGTGGTTCCTTCGGATGACTATCCTGAGAAGGACATTAACGAGGCCATAAAAAACTGTCGGGGCGACTGTATTTCTTGGAAGGAATCAGAGGATGATTGTCTTTAACGGAAAGTTTACCTGGGATGGCAAATCGGACAGCGGCCTCAAGCCTGTGAGTTGGTGGCCCGGTAGCCAATATCTCACCATTGTGGATATCTCCGTTGAAAAGACGGATGTGGTGATGCTCAAGCCGTTCATAGTCCTGGCATCCGATACCAAAGAGGCCTATTCCATTCATAAACGGTATCAGGATTTGATCATTGGTGTTTGCAGGGAATTTAATCTTGAGGTTCAAAAGGTATTTTGGGTGCGTTATAACCGGGATGCTGAAAATGAGATGAAGGTTGCGGTTCTTAAATTGTTAACCGGAAGGGGTCCTTATAAAGTATTTGATCTCAAGTGGCGAAGGGTAATGGACAATGAACGAAAACTGGTCGATTCCATCTTGCCGTTGTCTTTAAGTCAGAATGTGGAGGGATAAAATGTCTCAGACAGTGCACGTGAAAAATGTCGGTCTTCGGGGGGTAACCGTTGCCGACACCAAGATCAGTTTTATCGATGGTGATAACGGTATTTTGTTATATCGGGGATTTCGCATAGAGGAATTGGCGAATGCCTCCACGTTTATGGAGGTGGCTTACCTGATTCTGTATGGTGTTTTGCCGGACAAAAAGACGCTTGAGGATTTTGAAAATCGGGTCATGGGAGCCAGGTCTCTTCCAGACTATGTGGTTAATAATTTAAGAAATTTACCTCAAAATGCTGCGCCCATGGATGTGCTTCAGTCTTCCATTGCCGCTCTTTCCATGTCCGACCCCGATTTGAATGAAGATTCAAGGTCCGCCAATGTGAACATGGCCATTCGGCTATTGGCCCGCATGCCGGTACTGGTGGCAGCCTGGCACCGGATCAGCCAGAGGCTTGACCCTTTGCCGTCTGATGATGCACTATCCCATGCCGCCAATTTTTTGTGGCAGTTCCATGGTGAAAAGCCCGATGCGGAAACGGCCCGGGATCTGGATACGTGCCTGGTACTTCATGCGGACCACACCTTTAACGCGTCCACTTTTGCCTGCCGGGAGGTGGTTTCCACCCGAGCACACATGTATGCGGGGGTTTGCGCCGGAATCGGTGCCCTTTCAGGTAGCCTTCATGGTGGTGCCAATGCCCGTGTTATGAGAATGCTTCTGGAACTGGAATTGGAAAAGGACATTCCGGGATGGGTGAAAAGGGAGTTGGATGGTGGTGGGAAGATCATGGGAATGGGCCATGCGGTTTATAAGACCATGGACCCAAGGGCCAAATTCCTGAAAAATATGGCTGAGCGTCTCGGCCAAAAAACCAAACAGGAACGGTGGCACGAGCTTTCAACCCAGATTGAAGAATACGGTATTCAAGCCTTTCGAGATCGGGGTAAAATGAATATTTTGCCCAATGTGGATTTTTACAGTGCGCCGGTTTATCATATTATGGGGATTCCCTTTGATTTTATGACCCCCATTTTCGCCATCTCAAGGGTTTCCGGCTGGTGTGCCCATATCATTGAGGAAAAATTTGCCGATGCTCAGGAAAAGCCGGCCCTTTATAGACCCAAAGCGGAATATGTGGGTGAATACTGTGGGTTGACCGGATGTGAATACGAACCCATTGAGGAACGGAAAGGAGAATAAAATTGGCTGAACAGAAAGAATCCCCCTTTGTATGTCACGTTTTTGTGTGTACCAATGACCGACTTGGAAAGAAGAAATCCTGTGCAGACGGCAACAGTCCGGCTGTTCGAAAGGCCTTGAAAAAAGCCGTTGCAGACAGGGGTTGGAAGGGGAAGGTGCGGGTCTCTCAATCGGGGTGCTTGGGCCTTTGCGCTAAAGGGCCCAATGTGATGATTTACCCACAAAAAATCTGGTTTTCGGATGTCTCAACCGATGACTCAGATCTCATTATTTCAAAAATTGAATCTTTACTTGATTAAGCCTCTGGACCTCTGACGGCCTGGAGATCATCAAAATGCAATTCCATGATCAGCCCTCATGGTGGAGTGCAAAAGATGTTTTCGGAATCTGACCGCGTGAACCATACTGAATTGGGTGGATTGACCTCCACCACGACGCATTCGGGAGGTGGGGTGGAATCGTGCCTTCTGGACGGAACGCCGCCCCCATGCATGGTGGTGATTGTGGGGGCTTCGGGGGATCTGACGGCGAGAAAAATCATTCCGGCTTTGTACAATCTCTATCGTAATAATGGGCTGCCCAAGCCCTTTTTTGCCGTGGGATGCGCCCGGACGGATTTGACGACGGAGATCTTTCGAGACAGGATGAAGGAAGCTTTAAAGCGCGCTGACCTTTTTGAGCCGGACCGATGGGAGGAATTTGCGTCGCTCTTGTATTACCACCCCATCGAATATGATGACCCGGCTTCTTTTGAATCACTGGCGGTGCGGCTTTCGGAACTGGATCAGGAATTCGGCACCGGCGGCAATAAATTGTTTTACCTGGCCATTCCCCCTTCCCTGTACCCATCCACGGCAAGAATGCTGGGACGCGCCGGTCTTTCCGCCGAGGGCGGCAAAGACGGAAACTGGGCCAGGATCGTGGTGGAAAAACCATTCGGCCGGGATCTGGAAACTGCCATTGATCTGGATCGAACCCTGCACCGGTATTTCAAGGAAAAACAGATTTTCAGGATAGACCACTATCTGGCCAAGGAAACGGTCCAGAATATTTTAATGTTCCGGTTTGCAAACGCCATTTTTGAGCCTATCTGGAATCGCCGATATATCGAGTCGGTCCATATCATGGCGGCGGAAACCCTCGGTGTGGAACATCGATCCGGATATTATGAACAGGCAGGCGTGTTGCGGGATATGTTCCAGAACCACATGATGCAGCTACTGTCGCTGACCGCCATGGATCCGCCATCGGTTTTTGAAGCGGATCGGGTACGGGATGAAAAGGTTCGGGTGTACCGGACCTTACGCCCTTTTGAAACGGACAACCTTTGGGACTACCTGGTTCTGGGTCAGTATGATGCGGGAACAATCGGTGGGAAAAAAGTACCGGCCTACCGGCAGGAGGGGGGCGTCAATTTTGATTCCCTGATTCCGACTTTTGCCAGTATGAAAGTCTTCCTGGACAACTGGCGATGGCAGGGGGTGCCTTTTTATCTTACCTCGGGAAAACGGTTGGCCCGGAAGTTGACCGAGATCACCATTCAATTCAAGGAGGTTCCCCACTCCCTGTTTCGCAGCACCCTCGGGGAGCACATCACGGCCAACAAGCTGACCCTGGGGATCTACCCCGATGAACGTATCACCCTGACCTTTCAGACCAAGAACCCCGGCGCACGGGTCTGCCTGAGATCGGTCACCATGGATTTTCACTATCAAGACAACGATGTGGGCCCCGTTCTGGATGCCTACGAAAAAGTGCTTCTGGACTGCATGCTGGGGGACCAGATGCTTTTCTGGCGGCAGGATGGACTTGAACGCTGCTGGTCTTTCCTGACCCCGATTTTGGAGGAGTGTGAAACCTGCGGAGGTCGTTCCACCATGTTGCTGCCATACGCAGCCGGTTCCTGGGGACCGGATGCGGTTCGAAAGCTTCAGAATGATGTTTAATGAAAATTTTGACTTGACGACCCTTTTTTTGCCGCTATATAGGACAAAAAATATCTTTTATATCTTATTTATGCCATCAGGTGAATCATGAGACTGACCAGAGCGGGAGAATACGCGGTAAGATGCATCCTTTACCTGTCCAAAAAAGGGAAAGGGGTGTTGGAAAGCCGAAAAGAGATTGCCGAGCATGCGGTGATCCCCGGTCATTTCCTTGCCAAAATCGCCCAGGAGTTGGCCCGGGCAGGTATGATAGAGATCTCACAGGGTGCAAAAGGCGGTTTTCGGCTTCTGATAAACCCCGGTGAGATCACCCTGCTACAGGTGGTTGAAACCATGCCTATCCGGTTAACACAGGTTCGTCTGATTCCGCAGGATTGGGATACTATGCGCCTTAGCAAAAATCCCAGTAGAACATTACCTCAATCGGGCAGAACAGGCCACAGGATAACCTCCAGATGGCGACCGCAGGCAGCCTCATCAGAAAAAAGATGCTGGAACGTCAACTGAACCAGAGGGAAATCTGTCACGCACAGGAGCATGCCTCTAAAATACCAACCTGTGTCAACCGGATAGGCATGGTTGGTTCTAAAAAAAGCCGACGAGCTTTAAGCGCTTTAGCGTGAGGGCAAGGGGGGTGGAGCAGAAATGCGCCTTTCAGCTCTCAAACGGAAATTATTCCTACAATTGCCGTAAAATATCTGTCGGCTTCATTTTGGCAGTTCGCAGACCCAGCACATAACCGGTTATGCATCCGGTAATCACGGACAAGAGCATAGCCGTTGCGGCAAGAGACAAGGACACGGCAACCGGAAGTCTGACGACCTGGCTTGCTGCCTGGACCTGTCTTGCCATGGCCGGCACAGGGTTTAGTTCCCATGGAACCGGTATGGAAATGGAAAGAAACCCCAGGAAAAAAGAAATTAAGTAACCCATCAGAATCCCCAGCAGCCCACCTGCAAGTGTCTGAACAAATGCTTCGGCCATCAATTGCTTTTGGATCTCCTTCTGGGTCCAGCCGACGGCCTTTAAAATGCCTATTTCATGGGAGCGCTCCACGATATTGCTTAGCATGGTTTTTATGATCAACAGCGCAGCCCCCAGCAGTCCCACCATAGAGGCAATAAGAGAAAACCGTTCGGAGATCATGGAAACCCCACCCATTAGCTCCAGGAACGAATCCGAACTGCTGATGGATGCTCCTTTGATTTCAGTTGAAAGCTCTGATTTGACTCGGTTCACCATGGATGGATTTTTCAACCGGAGATAAATCAGATTCACCGCATCCGGGTTTTTCCCCAACAGGTTCTGCGCATCGTCAAGGGACATGTAGATGTTCGCTGCGGTAACCTGAGCGCCCTCCTTGATTCCGATAGTGCCAACAACGGTGAAGGGGTGTCCGCTGATCTGAAAAACGTCTCCAAGTTGGGTTTTCCGGAATTTCGCAAAATGCTTTTCCAGTGCGATTTCCCCCGGCTTTTCCGGGAAACGTCCCTTTTGGACCCAGTCCCTTGCCTTTAGTGCGCCAAGGGCAGGCTGCCGCGCATCGACTCCCATAATCGTTCTGAACCCGTTTTTCGAAAATTCCCAAAGTAAAAGTGCGTTCGCGGTCGCATCGATACCTTCAAGCCGTTTCAGCGCTGCCAGGTCCTTCATCCGAAATATCCGGTTTGAGAAAGGAAGTCGTATGCCACGCATCGATTTCGGCCCCTTGTCCGGCAAAGCCTGCCGATCTTCCGACCGCTGGACCACCAGATCGGCCCCGATATCTTTAAACGGCCGGCTTGCCGCATTTTTATAAGCAGTGGATACGGCGTTAATGGAGATAAATAGTGCAATCCCCACCGCTATACCAAAAACATTGACCATGGTTCTGTTGTGTCGGTGGCGAAGCTCTTTTAAAACATATGGGTAGTACATGGCATCCCTAATTTTCTATACCCGTTAGCTGATCCAGAATATTTGCCAGGTTTTCGACCTTCCATTTCCCCTGAAAAAACGCTGGGCCGGACCCGCTGGGGAACCCTTGAAATTTGATTTTTCGGCCGCTGTCCATCAGTTCGGACTGGCTGTCAACCCAGATGGCCATCGGGATATGATCTTTTATCCCCATTTTGGATTTGAATACCGTGCCTTCGTCACTTTCAAAATCATACCAGGCGACGGTTATTTTATCGCCGTAGCTCGGGAAGAGAGCCCGAAGTTTTCTTAAAGTCGGCTGCATGGGACCGTGGTCCATATAGAGGATGTCGATGTGCACCGGTTCCTTTGAAAAGGAATTTGGTGTAAGCACCAGAAAAACGAGCCCTATGAAGATAAGACAATACAATTTTTTCATGACACTACCTCCCCATCCTGCATGCGGATAATTCGATCCGCCGATCCGGCCAGATCAAGATCATGGGTGACCATCAGCATGGTCATCCCGTTCTCCCTATGAAGACGCTTTAAGATATCCATAATCGCCACTCCGGTTTCGGAATCCAGATTCCCTGTGGGTTCATCGGCAAAAACAATTTTGGGGCTGTTGACCAGCGCCCTGGCGATGGCCACCCGTTGTTTTTCTCCCCCTGAAAGGGCACCAGGTCGGTGATCGGCCCGGTGCGCCATCTTCATTTGCCGGAGCAGTTCCAGTGCCCCTTTCCGGCGTTTCTCCGCGGGCATCCTTACCGGAAAAAGTGGAAGCGCAACATTCTCCCAGGCAGAAAGGGTAGGGATGAGCTGAAATGATTGGAATATAAAACCCACCGTCTCCCGGCGAAACAATGCCAGTTCGTTTTCAGACGAACCGGTGATCTCCGTGCCATCGAGAGTGACTCGGCCGCCGGATGGACGCTCCAGCCCTGAAAGAAGAGACAACAGGGTCGTCTTTCCACTGCCGGATTTTCCTACAATGGAAACAAATTCTCCTTTTTCCATATGAAGAGTGACCCCTCTGACAACCTGTAGAGAATCAAAGCTTTTATTTAGATCCGTTGCGGAAAGGATCGGATGGTTATTCATGCCTCAGTACCTCCGAGGGTTTAATGCGTGAAATGTGCCGGCTTAGGAGCCCCCCTGCGGCTCCTCCAATAAGCATGGAGAGCGTGATGGCAAAAAGAGCTAACCGCCATGATATGTGTACCGGCAATGTAAGCGTTTTAAAAATCGGGTCTCCGCCGCCGGGAAGGAAATGAGGGGTGGGGCTCATTTCCCAGGGGATGGGAATGTTGACTTCCATAAACCCCAATGCCGATGCGGCCAAAAGTGACAATACAAGCCCCAGGATACCACCCAAAAAGCATTGAAGAACCGATTCGCCCACAAGTTGCCCCACCACATTGGCGTTGGACCACCCGACGGCCTTGAGAATGCCGATTTCCCCCGCTCTTTCGGTAAGATTTCCCGCCATGGTTTTTAAGACAATTAAAACAGTGACAACGATAGCGATCAGGGAGGTGACCAACGTGAATTTGTCCGAGAGTGCAAAGAGGTTCCCCAGGCGTTTCAAGAAGGAAGCCGGTGTCGCCACACTGGCCTTTCCCCCTAAAATGCCTTTGATTGAATCGGCGAGGGCCTCAATTTGTCCCGGCTTCGCCTTGATAAACAGGATGTTGGCATCCTCCGGGTTGAACGGTGAGACAGCTTGCACCTGTTTGGATGAGGCAGCCATTTTTTGAGCTTCCGCCATGGGAAGATAGATATGGGCCACTGCGATTTTGGCTGCCCGGGAGGCATCAACGATTCCCGCCACCGGGTAGGTTTTACCGGCCACCGTTACGGAATCCCCGGTCTGAATGCCGAAATTCTTGGCATAAGATGTTTCCACAAGCGCTTGGGCATGCCCCTTTTCGAGAAACCTCCCCTCCGTCATATGCGCACGAAGAATCCCCGGTCCCACGGGATTATCCGGGTCAAGTCCCAGGACGATAGTAAAGCGGTCCGCATCAAAAACCCAGACCAGAAGCGCCTGACCGAATCCCTGAATACCCGATAGCCTCCGAATTTGCTCGACCTCATCTTTCTGAATGGTAACAGCGGAACACGCAAAAACCGGCCCGGAAAGATCCTCGGGTACATTGCCGGCGCGCTGTACGGTGATGTCGGCCCCGATCTCCTTTAGCGGTACACGGGCGGCTTCATTGTAGGCCATTGAAAGGGCATTGATAGTGATCAATATGGCAATGCCAACGGCAAGACTGAGGGTCGCCGTCAGGGTTCTTCGTTTGCGATAACGCAATTCTTTTGTCAAATATCGTAAATTCATAATGATTTTCCAGCCCCGAGAAAAAAACCATGTTCCCGGCGCATACTGTTATGAAGCATATCAAAAAATCGTTTCTGTTGATTCCCATCCAAAACCGCTTTGACATCCAGGATGTGGGATATCACTATCCTTTGAATGTCATCTTGAATCGCGGACATTTCTTCCCGCAATTTTTCCACCTCGGTATGAACAACATTTTCCTGCCCCAAAAGACTTACCAGTAGATCTCTTTTTAGTCCCATGGAAGAATGGAGACTTTCAAGACGGCCATGAAACGATTTAGCCATGGGATTCATCTTCGCCAGTTGTGCCTGTGAAAGCCCCAATACCTGGTAGAAATGATGTTTTTTTTCAGGTGAAGGGCCAGCGGCCGTGGTTAACGGGTGGACTTTGCGATAGGTGTTGTATCCACCCACTGCGATGGCTGCCGCGTTCACCGCCAGGGATATCACTAAAATCATTACGATCCATCTACATTTCATGATTGTGCTCCGGGTTGTGGCTTGCCATTTTAAAGTAGCCATCGGCCAATGAACCCGGCGGTACGGCATCAAACACCGATAGGGATACAAGTGTTGTTGACTGACGGGAATAATTAACGGAAAACGAACGGGACGAATCTAAACTGTCCTCCGACAGCAGGTTGCCCAACGCCGCGCCGGCTAGGAGTCCGACAATAGCCAGCATGGCCATGGCCGCAGGTGCGGGGAACAACCGGAAAGCCCCTCCCAGCATGCGAACCCAAAACGGTTCTTCGGCCCGCGCGGCCCTGTCAACAATCTGTCCGGAAAACACGGAAGCGGGCTTAATCTGCGGTAATACCTCAAACAATTGATACACATGCGCCAGATCTTCCAGATATCTTCTACAACCGTTACATCTGCGAAGATGGGCCTCAATGTCATTCTTTTGGGCCGCACTCAATTCACCGTCCTGATATGTTGACAGTTTTTTTTTGATGCTTTTACAAGTTTTCATGACAATCCATGCTGAACCGGCTTCCGGGTAAAGGAGCATCCACTCAATGTCTTGGCCTAATTCCTGACCTGTTTTAATATATAAACCCTTTGGGGCCGGAAAACCTGCGCTTTTATTATTCTTTGATCAACTTTTTGTGAAGATTTTTTTTTGCCCGGATGAGCAGAGAATCCACCGCTGAGACTGAGCGGTCCATGATTTGAGCGATTTCACGATAAGACAGTCCTTGGTCCATTTTTAAAACCATGGCCGATTTTTGACTGGCCGGCAGATCACCGAGGGCATCCAATACCTGCCGAGTCCGTTCGGCATCCAGCAGGTGATCTTCCGGGGTAGCAGGTCCGGCATTTTCTGCGTGGATAAACGGTCTTGCCGAATCCTGTTTCTGCTTTTGCAATTGAGCCATGGAAAACCACTTTCTGATGCGTAAAGCCCTTTGTTTATTGATGCATAAGTTTGTTGCGATGCGATATAGCCAGGTAGTGAATTTAGCATCAGGCTTATAGGTTGCCGCTGATTTCCAGACCCTTAAGAACACCTCCTGTGTCAGATCTTCAGCCTCTATAGGGTCTCCCATTAAACGATAGATAAAATTCAGCACCGGGCGTTGATGACGGCGTACCAGTGTTTCGAAAGCGTACGTATCCTTCTTCCCAACCCTGCCCATAAGATCTTCATTTGTTCTTGTCCCATTTTGCAGATCATCCATTAATTGAATTGTCTCAAAGGGAATGTTGTTTGTCGGGAAGGAGAATCCGTCAAGAAGTCTTCAACCTCGCAAATCACGGATGTACCGTACATTTGCTGGTTTGCGCTCCTATTTGAATCTGTCGTCGGACTTCTTCTCCGTTACTGTCTTCCTAAGGGATTCAAGCCAGCCGGTCCGAACACCCGTCTGATTATCGAACTCCGGAACGTAAGGCTTGATGTCAAGGAGAGGTGTGCCATCGAGAACATCCACATTCCGGAGGTGAAGCACGCCGCCCTCAACGTTGTCCAGTTGCACAACGGAAAGTCCGATGGGGTTCGGGCGTTTGGGAGCGCGGGTGGCAAAAAGCCCACGAGCCTCCGAGTCCATGAAAGGCACAACACGGAGTGCGAACCCCTGACTGCAATGAAAATGATACAGCAGGATGATGTGCGAGAATCCGTCCAGATCCATCAACCCGGCACGGAATTCCTCAAACACCTCAACCGTGCCTTTCACGCCGATGGCACCAGAGGGTTGAATCGGCATGCCCTCCGGTTTTGTGAATGGCGTATGGATTACGCCGATCGGTTGGAATTCAATCTTCATTATCGTGAGTGGGCCAGTCTCTTTTCAATTTTTTTCAGGGCTGCGTCAAGGGCATCCGTATCCAGGGGTTTGTTGAAAAATTCAGATGCTTCAAGGTCAAAGGCCTTTTTTTTCAGATCTTTGTCCCCATGTCCGGTGACGACCATCACCTCCGTTTCGGGGCGTATGGATTTGATCATTTTCAGTATGGAAAAAACATCTCTGCCCGGCATTTTGATGTCGGTCAAAACGATTGGCGGGAGTTCCTTTTCAAAGATTTCAAGGCCCGAGTCGGCATTTTCGGCGGTTAAGACCTCGTAGCCGCAGGCCCCCAAAAAAAATTTCATCATTTGTAATGTCGTTTTTTCGTCATCAATGATCAGAATCTTTTTCATTTTTGGTATTTCTCCCCGGAGAAATCGGATTCAAGAGGTTTTGAAAACGTTATAACCGGCTTTTCGTCACCCGGTTTTTCTGCCGGACGGAAAACGGAGGTGAAACCGGGTTCCCCCGTCCGGCTTACTTTCCACATTGATGGTTCCCTCAAAATCTCTGATGATGCCGTAGGTGATGGAGAGACCCAATCCCATGCCTTTCCCCACTTCCTTGGTGGTATAAAACGGTTCAAATATCTTCGGTATGTTCTTTTCCGGTATTCCGGTGCCCGTATCCGATATGGTCATATTCAAATGGGTTCGTTGTTCGGACCAGGTCGATATGGCGATGATATCTTCCACGGAGTTTTCCGGGAAATGCACCTGGTTCAGAATGGCATCGCGGGCATTGGTCACCAGATTAAAGATGACCTGTTCCAGGCGGTTCTTATTGGCCAGGATCGGTGGGGCGGTTTCGTCCAGGTCATAGACCACTTTGATGTTCTGAAGGCTCAGCTGTTGGCCGATAATTTTCATGACATCCTTGATGGTTGCGTTGACGTCGACCTTCTCTTTTCGGAAATCAGGTTTTCTGCCGAATTCCCTGAGACTCCGTATGATTTCCGAAGCCCTGTTCACCTGCGTGGATACGGCACTGACGACCTGGTGCAATTCATTAGAAAGTATGGGTCGATTTTGTTCGATCTGTTTTTTCAAAAAGTCATTGCCGATTTTTATGGCATTGAGCGGCTGATTGAGCTCATGGGCGATCCCCGCCGACATCTCTCCGAGTGTGGTCATTTTACTGGCTTGAAAGAGCTGAGCATCTTTTTCGATGATTTCAGTGATGTCCGATGCGGCCAGAATAATAGCGGGTCGTCCCTGATAACTTGTGGGGCAGGCCTTGACTTCCACATAAAAAGGTTCCCCGCCCTGGCGAAAGTGCTTGATCCTCTGGCTGAAGACGCAACTGTCAGTCCAATTTCTGCTTTCCATGAGTGAGAGAGATTCATCTTCATATTCAAAGGTGCCCAACTCTTCAAAGTTCCGCCCGACCAGCTCATCTTTGTAATAGCCATAGGTCTCTTCAGCACTTGGACTGGCGTCCAGGATCGTCATGGTTTCACGATCCAGGACGAAAATGGGGTTCGGGCCGCTGATGAAGAGCGAACGGTATTTCTGTTCCGACTCATGAAGGGCATTTTCGGCCCGTTTTCGCTCCGTCACATCCAGGAAAGACCCGGTTACAAAGTCGATGTTCCCATTTTCGTCACACACTATCTTGCTGCATGCTTCAATCCATATGATTTCTCCGTTTTTTCTTCGAATACGGTATTCCCGAATATAGGATTTGTTTGATTTCAGGGCCTCAATGAATTTCTGTCGAGCCTGGGGGCGATCCTTTTCCACGATAAGATCAAACCAATTGATTCGCCGAGAATTAAAAAGTTCCTTCTTATGGCCGGTCATGGCCTCAATTTTATCATCGTAAAGATCCATTGACCCATCGGCGTATCCGCGAAAAACGATATTGGGAATATTATCGATGAGAAATCTGTAGTTCGCTTCGCTTTCCGCCAGGGCCTTTTCGGACCGTTTCTTTTCGGTCACATCCATGGCGATACACAGAAAACCGTAGAGGACCCCTTCAGGATCCCGGAGTGCACTGATGGAAAGGACTGCGGGAAAGCGGGTCCCATCCCTTCTAAGATATGTCCATTCCTGTTGTTCCTTTCTTCCCTGTCTGGCGTATTCTAAAAAGATTTCATATCCCCTTACGTCACGACCTGAATCCACCTTGATGGCTTCAAGATGGCGCGCCAGTTCGGATTTCAGGAAAAATATTTCAGGCGTGGCTTTTCCGATGACTTCCTCGGCCCGGTATTGCAGGAGATTTTCAGCACCGGTATTGAAAACCGAAATGGTCCCGTTTAAATCGGCGGCAATGATGGCGATCCGGGTGGCCGAGTCAAGGACGGCTTTTCGCTGTGCGTTGGCATCCTGCAGCTTCTGAAGGACCCGCTCCGTTTCCTCGAACTGCTTAACCACCAGGCTGGCCGTGATTTCGGCCGCTTCCCTGGCCACACGGATCTCTTTTCGAAGGATGGCATTTTCTTTTAAAAGCGCCTGGATCAGGGCAGGTGAATCATTTTTGGATGGCTTTTTAAGGGGACGGGTTTGCATGGTTTATTCTTTTTCCATTAGCAGAAAAACTTTGCGGCTGGCCGTTTGTTATGCCCATCTACGGCATGAACACAACATACCATGCAGGGGTCGAAAGAACGGATCGTATGTTCGATCTCAACCGGATGCGCCGGGTTATTTATCAATGTTCCCACGAGGGCTTCCTCCCAGGGGCCTCTGATGTTTTTTCCATCACGGGGGGACGCATTCCAGGTCGTTGGCGTAATGACTTGGTATTCAGAAATTTTCCCCTCTTCAAGGGTTACCCAGTGGCCGAGAGCGCCTCGGTGGGCCTGGACCAGACCGAAGCCCCGACCGTTTTCCCGTTGCTCATTTTTCCGGTAGAAGATCTCATTTCCCACACCGGTTTCCTTGAGCCAACAGTCCATGGCAGGTAACAGCAAAGCGGGTCTGATCAAGCGCGCCAGCTGGCGTAGGAACACGTTGGGGCCGTCTTTTTTTAAAAACCCTTCGATAAGGGGATTCGAAGTCATCACAAGCTCCGCCAGCGGCCCGGTTTCGGCGGGATAGCCATCATATCTCGGCGCTTTCCCCCAGGAATAGGCTTCATTATTGACATGGGGCGTTTCGATGACCGTGGTTTCTTCAAAGGGATGCCGGGCCCGGATTTGAAATGGGCCATGGGATTTGAAATGGGAAAAAGTGACGTCTTCCGTGATCTTTTCCTGATTAAAAGGGCTCATGACACCGTTATTAAAGAAGCCCGGTGGAAAAAGATACAACCCTCCGGAAGGGGTTTTTACCCCTGTGTTCATGGGCATTTCATAGGCACCGAAGCTGATGAAATTTTGGTGTCCGTTCCCCAGTTTATGAAGTTGGGCCTCCTGTGAAAATCGGATGAAAAACCCCAGTTCACTTTCATGATGTTCTCGTTTTTCATGGAGCCATAGATCAAGGTCCTCAAGGGTTTTGACATCCGACCAGCGAGCCAGTGTGCATCCCAGAACCCGGCGTTCATACCAGTGACGAAAATTGGCCAGCAAGCTGCGACACTGATTGATGTCATTCTGTCCGGGAACCGACACTACTCCCCCCGGCACCATGAACGAGGAATGCGGCCATTGTCCCCCGAGTATGGCAATAATTTCCAGTATTTTCTTGGTTTCACGGATCGTGGGGACAACCGTCTCGCCCTTCAGGGGACGGTAGCGTCTGACCGCTTCTTCAAAAAGGGAATGCCCCTGGTAGGCCGGACTGGCAAAGTCTGGCGTAAAGAGCAGAAATGTATGTCGCAAATCGTTTTGAAGCTGTTCGGCCATCAGCGTGAGGTTCCTCACCCGCAGGGCGTCATCCGGGACACGGACCCCGGCAATCATATCCAGTGCCTTGACGGCGGCCTTTAAGTGGGCCGTGCTACAGATGCCGCATATCCTCGGCGTAATCACCAGCCCGTCCAGAGGGGATCTTCCCCTTAAAAGGTTTTCAAAACCCCGGTACATGGTGCCGACGCTTCTGGCTTCGGTAACCGTTTCGTTGTCAATTTCGAGATGGATTTCAAGGTCGCCTTCCGACCTGTTCAATGGAATCACTCGATTTATTTTTGAACTCATAATCTATATCCCGGACTTGCGTTTAATGAGCCTTTTGGGTGCGGCTGCTGCGGCCATGCTTTTATACGCCATGTAGTGGGCCCGGCTGACGCCGGCCGGCAGTTCAATGGGTATCCCTTCGATGTTTCGGGTTTTGAAAAAGGGATATCGCGATGGGAAATCAGGACGGGTGCAACCGAAACAGGGGACGCCCACTCTCGTTTTGGATGAACGCCTGTTCCACAGAATTTTGTTGCAGGGCCCTTTGACAAGAGGTCCCTGGCACCCCATGTAAAAGAAGAGGCAACCTTTTTCTCCAAACTGCTTTTCCTCAACACGATACTCATGGTATTCGTTTCGGGTGCATCCCTGGTGAACCATGATGCGGTACCAGTCCAAGGGTGAATTGGTTTCGTTCAGCTCCAACGGTAAATTATTGGCCAGGGCGGAAAGCGTTCCGGCCAATACATCGCTGTGGCATGGGCAGCCGGGAAGATTAATCACCGGAAGACCGCTTTTGCTCTTGTATTTTTTCCCAAGGAAGCCCCCCAAATCATGTTTGTGAAACTGCATGCCGGTTGCTTCTGTTTCCTGATCCGCCCCGAACCCACCAAAACTGGCGCATGTGCCAACCGCAATGACATGATTAGCCTTTGCTGCCAAGGCGCCGATGAAATCTTTTTTCGGTCTGCCCCGAATGGTGTCAGCAAGGCCGGTTCCCGATGGACCTTGAAGAATCGATCCTTCGACACATAAAATGTCCAGCGGTATTTCATCTTTCAGAATACGCTGGTCCAGTTCCTCCTTGGATTTTGAATCAAGGGCAGACAGGGAAGGGTGCCAAAGCACTTCAATGGAAAGGATGTCAAAGAGCTCTGTCAGATCAGGGGACTCTGCGCTCAGAAAAGACCATGTGTCACCGCCGCAGCCTCCGCCTTGAATCCAATAGAGCGTTTTGGACATGGGTTATCTTCCTTTCTCGATGATATTAAAAAGAAATGCGCTGCATGGCGACTATTATACGTCTTTGCCTCAGAAAATCCAAGGTTTTGTGGCTGGGAGTTCGAAAATCTTGTCAGTATTGGTTCAGGCAGAATTGAAAAAGGCTGACATACCTGAAATATTCACAAGTTTGATTTCCACGAAAAAATCGTAAACCGGCATAGGTCCCGATGGAATTTTAGAGCGCCCGATTGATGGTATCACAAATTTTGCTTCAGTTGGTAGCCATAGCAGTTATGTTGTGGGTCCGAACAGAACCGAGTTGTTTGAAATTCGATGATTCTTGTCACTTTTAAAATACCCAACGGTGGGTAGAATGGCTCTTATCTCGCCTGATTGTTTTTGTCATACTCAACGGATAAATGGATTCTTAAGACACTCCTAAAACCTTTGCTGCATGAATTATCTCAGCTTCCGGTGCGCCGCCCAGATTTTAGCTTGCTGTGGGTGACGCTGCTATAGTATCCATAGTAGCCAACTCCCACCACCTGCGGGACTTACGTTGATTGGGATATGGACGGATTCCGTTACAACCGGGGCATTCATTTCGACGCACCGAAATTCTTATCGGTTTTGTCGTCCTTTAATGCATACATCACTTTTGGTTCTTTGGGAATAAGGCTCCTTCTCTTTTGTGGGAACTGAGCCACGGGAAAAAGCCCAAACACCTCTGAACCTTTAAAATTTTGGAGGAGACAATGGATATCGGAACCCTTCTACCAAGACACGCACGTTATCAACCAGAAAAACTGGCTTTCGTTATCGGTGAAAATCAGCTGACCTATAGTGAATTCAATGCACATGTGAACCAACTGGCTAACGCCCTTCTTGCGACTGGTATTCGCAAAGGCGAAAAGATGGCCACGGTCCTCTCCAACTCTTTGGAACTCATGGCAGCCTATTGGGCAGCCGCCAAAACGGGTATTGTTATCGTACCTTGCAGCCCCATATTGAAGAAGCGTGGACTGCTTAACCTGCTCGCAGATTCCGACACTGTCTTTGTTTTGGCCGATAGCACCTTCTCCGAGATCCTGGAATGGATCCAAGACCCTCTGCCAACGATCCGCGGTTGCGTGTTGGTAGGCGGTCAATCACGTGAGAGGTTTCCGCTTTATGAGGATTTTATTTCTGGAAGGTCTGAGGATAACCCACCTGACGCCAGCCTGAGTGACTCGGATGTGTATAATATTATGTATTCCAGTGGCACCACCGGTTCACCAAAAGGAATTATTCATACCCACTACATACGGGCCATGTACTGTAGCATTTTTGCATCGGCCTTTCGGATGACGTCGGAAAGCATTTGCCTGCATGCCGGTTCAATTGTCTTCAACGGGGCCATGCTGGACCTGATGCCCTGGATGTTTGTGGGCTGCACCTATATCGTGCATAAATCCTTTAATCCTGAATCCGTGATCCACGACATTCAAGAAAATCGGGTGACTCATATGATCATGGTGCCCTCGCAGATTATTGCCATCCTAAACAGCCCTGCCTTTGATCCCAAGGCTCTTGAGTCCCTGGAGATGATCCAGAGTCTCGGCGCTCCTCTTCACCTTGAATATAAGCACCGCATAAACGAGCTCCTGCCAGGTCGTTTTTACGAACTTTATGGCCTAACCGAGGGTTTCTTTACCGTGCTTGACAAATATGACGCTGTCAGAAAGGTTGGATCGGTGGGTGTCCCCCCATCATTTTATGAGATGTGTATCCTGAACGAGGGAGAGGAAGAGTGCGCTCCTGGCGAAATTGGCGAGATCTGCGGGAAAGGACCCACCCTGATGCCGGGATATTACAAACGTCCTGACTTGACCAAGGAGGCCATTGTTGATGGTTGGTTGCACTCGGGCGATGCAGGTTACGTTGACGAGGACGGATTCTTGTTCCTTGTGGACCGTTTTAAGGATATGATCATCAGTGGCGGAGTGAACGTCTATCCCAAAGATATCGAAGAGATCATTATCCAGCATCCCTCAATTAGTGAGGTAGCCGTTTTCGGTGTTCCCAATGAGAGGTGGGGGGAAACACCGGTGGCGGCCGTGGTCCTAATGGAGAGGAAAAGTGTTGACATTAATGATATCATCCGGTGGACCAACAGCCGTGTGGATGCAAAGTTCCAGCGTGTCAGCGACGTGATAATCATGGACGCTTTCCCACGAAACGTGGCCGGAAAGATCCTCAAGCGAGAGCTGCGAAAGGCCTATGAGAGATAAGAAACCGGCTTTTGTAAAAGGTCAGCAAGTGATCGCCCAGACTTCCGTTTTTGATCTCTACATTGCCTTATAAGACCCTGGAGAATTTCGTTGAACGTGCGATCCGGTTTTATAAGCAAGAGCTGGGGTGACCCCGTATTTTAACCCGGCTTGGGGAGTACGTACAGCGCTGTGTCAGATGGGTGGGGGCGGGACTCTGTTTAAAGTGGATCATGCACCAGAGGTGTGGTCACCTTTATCATTCACAGACATTGACATCGAATGCATTGTTGGCTGTCGTCGTGCTCACCGTTAACAGAGCCTATCGATGGGTGGCGACCTCCATACATGAAACCGTTACCTGCCTCTTTTGTACAGAGCATTGACTTTGCCTCGTATTTGTGAAAAACCACCATAATCTATGATATTCTGCGGTGTACCATTCATAAATGATGTAGGTTTCGTTTGTATCCTGTGTGGTAGAATCTTGAATCGCTTCTTGCACCAGCAAATGATACTTGGTGGCCTCCTGAACGGGCGTCCACCCAAAAGTGGGTGTCATGACGTCTTCGATACCAAATGGTTCCACCGGGATAGCTTGGCCAACGGTCCTTGTTGTATCTTTTGTATCATCATTACTGCTGCTACATCCCAAAAAACCCAAAAAACCGACCAGCAGAATTCTGATAAAAGTTTTCATTTATTCTCCCAGCAAAATGATTTTGAGTTGCAATGCTCTTGATACACTGCCCCACTCCTTTTCGTCACAAAAAAATGTATCTCACAAATAAACTTCAAGATTGAGCATGATTACTGAAAATTGGTAGACTGATTCTTTTTGGGCTTTCACCCTGTTTTTCTTCCTGTAAAAGCCGTTTTTTGTTGGTCGCCTCAGGTCAGGGAGAAGTTGGCGAGCCAGTTAGACATCGTTCCATGAAGACTCTTTGGCACCTTATTCCGGATTAGTTAAGACTTTTTCGGAATTCATGCCGAGTTAGTTCATATGTTTTTTTGTGGATGGGTGCAAGTTAAGCTCTACAAGGTCAGGGTCGTGGTCTGGGTCAGGGCAAAGCAATCCATATTGATGTGGTTGTCCGCATTGATGGAACGGCATTCCTCGACGATTATATCCAACGCTACGTCGCTTCGGTCCTGATTATGATGGAAGAGGCCGAATGTTTTGACATGGGCTTTCTGAGCCAGATTCAGGGCTTGCGGGTAGGTGGAGTGCCCCCAGCCCTTCGTGAAATGATATTCATCCCGGGTATATTCCGAATCGTGGATGAGCAGGTCCGCATCCTTTGAAAAATCCACGTACTCTCGAACGGTCCGACCGTTTCGATGATGGCCCCCCAGTTCATTGTCCGTCAGGAATACGAATGATTTCCCATCCTCAACGAATTTGTAACCCATGCCGCCGTTGGGGTGATTGAGATTGATGGGGAAAATCTCGATGGAGTCGATTTGATAGCTGAACCGGCACTCCACATCGTATTCAATGGTGGCTTGAAGCGCGTCAAATTGTATGGGAAACAGTGGGGCGCTCATGGCTTTGCTGAGCAGTTTTTGGATGTTTCCCTGGGTGGTGGGGCAGCCCGTCAGATGAATGGTTTTATCCTGATGGTAGATGGGCTTAAAAAAAGGAAACCCCAGGATGTGATCCAGATGGGAGTGAGTGAAAATGAGGTGGTAGTGGTGTTTCCCTTCGTCCATCAGCTGGTTTCCCAGGCGCCGAATCCCGCTTCCGGCATCCACAATAATGACCTCATCATTCTTGCTGCGGATTTCCAGACAGGTGGTGTCACCGCCGTATTTGACGTATTCCGGGCCTGAAACCGGAATCGAACCCCTGGCACCGTGGCATTTTATGATCATTTGGTATGCGCTCCCTGATTTTTTATGCTGTTTTTATCGGCTTTCCGGAACACGGGCACTATCCGTCTCTCAGCAGGGAATAGATATGCACGGGTTTTTCGATCCCTTTCAAGACCCTGGTTCCCCTGTCAAATACCGGCCAGAGGCCGTCTATGAGGTTACGGGTTTCCTCCGCGATGAGGATGTCACCTTTTCTGGCGGTGGCGGCCAGCCGGGCTGCCAGATTGGTCACATTCCCACTGGCGGTGTAGGTCATTCTCGTGTCGATGGATCCTTTAAACCGTGTCATGCCGACCAGCGCTGTGCCACAGTGAATTCCCATGTTAACATTCAACGGATCAATATGGGACGGCAGTTTTTGGTTGGACGCAAGATTCTGCTGATGAATGTCAAAGGCGGCCTTGATGGAATTAACGGCATTGGTTTTCATGTCGTCTTCCTTAAAGATAATCATGAGGCCGTCACCGGCGGTTTCATTGATATCTCCCTGGGATCGATGGATGGGATCCACAAAGCTGGAAAACAGACTTTCAACAATATGGTTGACTTCCTGCTCCGGTAATGTGGCACTGAGCTCGGTGTAGCCTTCAATGTCAAGAAAGAGGACGCTGACCTCCTTTTTTTCTTTTTCCTGGCCCAGGAGCGCCGGATCCTTTTCCGCCAGCTTTAATACGGATTGGGGAACGAAAGGGGAAATGTCACTGAGCATCTTGCTGATCCTGACTTTTTCTTCCGTCATTTCCCAATGGTTTTTGGCCTGCAGCACCACGTTGCGGGCTGTTTTCGCAAAGTCCTCAATCAGGAAAAAGTCCTTGGGTGTAAAACGGGTTCCCGGTTTTCCCACCACGCTCACCACCAGCAGCACTTCATCCCCCATGAATGCCGGTACTGCGGCCTCGGGTCCCACACGAACCATCGAGCCGTCCTGTCTTTCGATGGGATCACTCTCGGGAACCACCACCATCCGCCGCTTTTCCAGGGCCTTTTTGATGACCGGGCGACTCCTTTTGCACGATAGGCAGTTCACGGGACGGTCATAGAGAATGCACTGCAAGGGCCGGGTATATTTTTTCGCGTCCGGATCCATTAGAAGGATGCGTGTTTCCATTGCGATCGGAATCTGGGCTCTCAGTTCATCCCGCATTTCCTGCAGGATCTGGTTGATTTTGACCAGGGGCACGATTTTTTCGTCCAGCCGGGACCTTGCTTCAAATCTTTCTTTATAATATTTTTCCATTGGAATTTTTCATAAGATCCTGGTTTCCCAAAAGCGGATGAATTGTTTCTCCTTTGATTTTTTCGAATTTTTGCTGGTAAAATACCAAATATTCCGGTAATAAGGAAACAAAAAACCGGATAGATATGGTTTCCTTTCAATGAAAATTTCACCTCATTTCATTATTTAACTGGAAAAAAGAATAAAATGAAAAAATTTGAACTGATTTTTTTATGCCTTCTTTCCCTCGGCCTCTTTTCATGTACGCCGAAGGAGGAGACCGAACAGGGGCCGCCACCGCCACCGAAAGTGACGGTGTATGAGACAAAAGCCCGTGAAGTGCCCATCTACCAGGAATTTGTGGGTCAGGTTTATGGGTTTAAGGACATTGGCATTTCGGCGCGAGTGGAGGGCTACCTGGAAGGGATCCATTTTGAAGAAGGGTCCCCTGTGGAGAAAGGGAAGCTGCTCTATACCCTGGAAAGTCAGCAGTTCGAGGCGGATGTGGCGGCCAAGATGAGCGGCGTTGCCGGCGCGGAAACGGTAAAGACCGAGTCTAAAACCTACTTGGACCGCATCAAGCCGCTGGCCGAAGAGAAGGCGGTCAGCCAGAGCGATCTGGATTCCGCCGTGGCCACGTACGAGGTCGGCATCTCGTCGGTTAAGGCGGCAAAAGCCAATCTCCGGGCTGCAAAAATTCAATTGGGATATACCAAGATTTATTCTCCCATATCCGGAATTATCGGCAAAACAAAGGCCAAAGTGGGGGACTTTGTAGGTCGTCAGCCGAGCCCCATTATTCTGAATACGGTTTCTCGTATCGATACGGTGCTCGTGCAGTTCTTTATCACGGAATCCCAGTACCTGATGTTCATGCGGCGCCATATGGCTGACGTGAAGGCCGGCATGGCCGATGAAACGGAAAGAGCCGAACTTGAATTGATTTTGTCCGACGGTTCCGTCTATGCCCACAAAGGGAAGGGGGATTTTGTCAACCGGGAGGTGGATCCCGGTACCGGCGCCCTCCTGATTCAGGCTTCTTTTCCCAATCCCGATGAATTGCTTCGCCCGGGTCAGTTTGCCAAGGTGAGGGCGGAGATCGAGTTGGTGAAGGACGGCATTTTAATTCCTCAGCGATGCGTCATGGAACTTCAGGGAACCTTCAGTGTCTATGTGGTGGGCGCTGAAAACAAAATTCAGGCCAAAGAAGTCAAGGCGGGACCCAAAATCGAATCCTTCTGGCTCATTCGGGAAGGGTTGAAAGCGGGTGAAAAAGTGGTTTACGAAGGACTTCAAAAAGTGAGAGATAAAACCGTTGTTGAGGCGAAAGTCATAGACGTCCCTTTGTCGAGTGAAGAAAAAAAATAATGGCGGATCAATCAAAGCCGGAAACGTCGGCGAACCAGGATAACCCTGTAGATCCGGGAAACAAGGGTAATTTTTTCGTCAGACGTCCCATTGTGGCCATGGTGATTGCCATTGTGACGGTGATTGCAGGGCTTGTATTTTTAAAAGCGTTGCCCATAGAACAATACCCCAATATCACCCCCCCCATCGTGGAAGTGCGTGCCACCTATACCGGGGCCGATAGCATCAGCGTGGAACAGTCCGTGGCCACGCCGCTCGAGCAGCAGATCAACGGCGTCGACAATATGATTTACATGAAGTCCATCAATGCCAATGATGGTACCATGACCATCCAGACGTCCTTTGACATCGGCACGGACCCGGATATGAATACCGTGTTTACCCAGAACCGGGTGGCGGCTGCCACGGCAAAACTCCCCGAGGAAGTGAAACGATTCGGGGTGACCACCGAGAAATCTCTTCCCAATATCCTGATGCTCATTGCCGTCACTTCGGAAGGCGAGCGTTTTAACCAGCATTTTCTGGGAAATTACGCCCTCATTAACATCAAGGACATTTTGTCCCGCATCAAGGGTATCGGGCGGGTGAATGTGATCGGGGCCAGCGATTACTCCATGCGCATCTGGATCAAGCCGGATCGATTGAGCCAGATGGGCATTACGGTTCCGGAAATCATGGATGCCATTCGCGCCCAGAGCGTCATTGTTCCGGGGGGCAAGTTCGGTGCGGAACCGGCGCCGCCGGGAACGGAATTTACCTACACGGTGCGGTTGCCGGAGCGCTTGCAATCTGAAAAAGAATTCGGTGAAGTGGTGATTCGAACCACGGAGGCCGGGGCTCAGGTCAAGGTCAAGCATGTGGCCCGGGTGGAGTTGGGCGTTGAAACCTATAATGCCTTCACCCGTCTCAACAACAGTTCATGCGCCATGATCGCCATATACCAGGCCCCCGGTTCCAATGCGGTGGATCTGGCTGCAAAAGTCAAAGAAACAATGGAGGAACTTTCAGGGTCTTTTCCCGAAAGCCTCCGGTATGATATCTCTCTTGACACCACCCTGGCCATCACAGCAGGCATTGATGAAATCATTGAAACCCTCTTTATCGCCCTGGCCCTGGTGATCCTGGTGGTTTTCATTTTCATCCAGAATTGGCGGGCGGCTCTGATCCCCACCATCGCCATTCCCGTTTCCCTGGTGGGGGCCTTTATTATATTTCCCGTCATCGGATTCACCATTAACGTGTTGTCACTACTGGGATTGGTGCTGGCCATCGGCATTGTGGTGGATGACGCCATCATTGTGGTGGAAGCGGTTCAGGTCAACATTGAAAACGGTATGGATCCCAAAACTGCCACCTTCAAAGCCATGGAGGAGGTGACAGCGCCCGTCATCGCCACCACCCTGGTGCTGGTGGCGGTATTTATTCCGGTGGCGATCATGGGGGGCATCACAGGGAGCCTCTACCAGCAGTTTGCCATTACCGTGGCCGTGTCAGTACTCTTTTCGTCAGTGAACGCATTGACCCTGAGTCCGGCTCTGTGCGCGCTGTTGCTCCGAAAACAAAAGCCCATGCGAGGCCCTCTGGGCGCCTTTTTCAGATTGTTCAATAAGGTTTTTGAGAAATCCACCAATGGGTATGTGTGGTTTACAAAGGTCATCGCCCGAAGAATTGCCATGGGTGTGGTGTTTATCCTGATCCTCACCGGGGCTATGGGATTCTTGGGAAAATTGATTCCCGGCGGATTTATGCCCGAAGAGGACATGGGATACCTAATGGTCAATATCCAATTGCCCGACGCGGCATCCCTGCAACGGTCCGACGCGGTATCCCGGAAAGTGGAAGAAATCATCAGAAAATATGACCAGGTGGAATTCATCACCACGGCCACCGGTTTCAGCATGCTTTCGGGTAGCATGAGTTCCAATTCTGGCTTTATCTTCGTATCCCTCAAGGACTGGGGGCTCAGAAAGATTACGGCCAATGACCTGGTGGCGCAGCTGAATCTGGATTTCTATATGAATATCAATGAGGCCCAGGTGTTTGCCTTTGGGCCGCCCGCCATCCCCGGTTTGGGGAGCGGTTCCGGTTTCACGCTCATGATCCAGGACAAGGGCGGGGTTTCTGCTGCTTACCTGGGGGAGCAGTCCGACAAATTTATTCAAGCGGCCATGAAGCGGCCTGAAATCGGATCCATTTTTACCACCTTTAGGGCCAGTGTGCCCCAGCGGTATATGGAGATCAACAAGGACAAGGCCTTGAAAGCGGGGGTGAGCTTAAACGATATCTACACCACCACCGGGGCTTTTTTGGGAGGCGCCTATGTGAATGATTTCAATCGGTTCGGAAGGCTCTACAAGGTGTATGTTCAGGCCGAACCCCAATATCGCCTCAAGGAAAGCCAGGTCAATCTGTTTTATGTGAACAACAATCAGGGGATGAGTGTACCCCTGTCCACCTTTGTGAACATAAAGGATATTGTGGGCCCCGATTTCACAAACCGCTTCAATCTCTACCGCGCCGTCGAGCTGACCGGGAGCCCGGCCAAAGGATATACCTCCACCCAGGCCATGGCGGCGTTGGAGGAAGTCGCCTCCCAGGTGCTGGCGGACGGCATGGGGTATGAGTGGAGCAACATGAGCTTTCAGGAGAAAAAATCCGCGGGAACGGGATCCATGGTCTTTGTTTTTTCTCTGGTTTTCGTGTTTTTGATTCTGGCGGCCCAGTACGAAAGCTGGTCATTGCCCTTCAGCATCCTACTGGGAACGCCCTTTGCCATCTTCGGGGCGTTTCTGGCCCTGTATGTGGCGCGCATGTACAGCGAGAGCTACGAACTCAATATTTTTGGCCAGATTGCCCTGGTGATGCTCATTGCCATGGCGGCGAAGAACGCCATTCTCATTGTGGAGTTTGCCAAACTGGAGTTCGACAAAGGTCTTTCCCTGTTTGATGCTGCGGTGAAATCCGCAAGACTGCGTTTCAGGCCCATATTGATGACGGCCTTTTCTTTTATCCTGGGGGTGTTGCCCCTGGTGGTGGCCTCGGGTGCGGGTTCTGAAGCCAGGGTTGTCATGGGCATGGCCTTGCTTGGAGGGATGACCCTGGCCACCTTGCTGGGGGTTTTCTTCTATCCCATGCTGTTTGTGATGGTGGGTAAAATCGCACGTTACGAACAGAAGCGAGATCTTCAGAAGGGTGATGCCTGATGAAAAAAACAATTAATATCGCGGGCGTATTGGTTTTTTTATTTCTTTTCGGGTGCGCCATGGGGCCGGATTTCAAGCCCCCGGTGGTGGAGACACCCAAAAACTACCGGTTTGATAAAGTGCCGGTGGAAACCATGATCAACCTGAAATGGTGGGAATTGTTTGACGACCCAGTCCTTTACACCCTTGTGAGCCAGGCGCTCTCAAATAACAAGAACTTGAAAATTGCAGCAGCCAGGGTGGAACAGGCACGTGCTTATTTGGGATTTACCCAGGCTGATCAGTACCCCGGTTTCTATATCCAAGCCGGTGCCGGCACGGGCAATTTTGCCGGTGGTGCGAGGTCGGAAACCCGGAACAGCAATTACTATGCGGGTCCGACACTCAGTTGGGAACTGGATTTCTGGGGCAAGTTTCGCAGGGCTACGGAGTCAGCCAGGGCGCAGTTGATGGCCTCGGAATATGGTCTCAGGACGGTTCAGATCGGGCTGATCTCGGTAGTGGTGGGATCTTATTATCTGCTGCTGGATTATCATCAGCGGGTGAAGATATCCAAAGATACCCTTGAATCCCGAAATGAGAGCCTGAATATCATCCAAAAGCGGTTTGATCGGGGGATTATTCCCGAGCTGGACGTGAACCAGGCCCAGATCCAGAAAGAGATTGCTGCGGCCGCTATTCCCGAGTATGAACGGTCTGTGGCCCAGACGGAAAATGCCCTCAGTATTTTGTTGGGAAAGCTCCCCGAACCCATCAAAACGGGTAAAGGGCTAAACCTTGAAACAGCGCCGCCAACGGTTCCCATGGGTCTCCCGTCCACCCTTCTGGAGCGGCGACCGGATATTGTGCAGGCCCTGTATCTGTTGGAATCGCAGACCGCAAATATCGGGGTGGCCGAGGCCATGCGTTTTCCGGCCATCTCATTGACCGGTATGCTGGGCCTTGCCAGCAGCGAGCTTTCGGGTCTTCTCTCCCAGGGCGGCGCCTGGGCGGTCAATGGGGGTTTGTTCGGACCTATTTTTGAGTTTTACAAAAATGTCCGGCGCGTTGAAATTGAGGAATCGAAAACCAGGGAAGTCTTGTATTTTTACGAAAATACGGTGCTGACCGCATTTAAGGAAGTTGAAGACTCCCTGGTCGAAATTGATACCTACCAAGAGCAAATGGCGGCTGTTAAAAGAAAAGAAAAGGCCGCTCAAAATGCCTATCGATTGGCAAAGCTAAGGTACGACAAAGGGGTCAGTACTTATCTGGAGGTTCTGGAGACGGAACGTGCCCTGTTTTCGGCCCAATTGGAACTGTCACAGCTGAAGCAGCAGTACCTGAATGGTTATGTCAAACTGTACAAGGCCTTGGGCGGCGGATGGACCACAAAAGATGAAATGGCACAGGCTCAGAAGGGGGTCAAAAAATGAGACGTCGCGGGCCTGGAGAATGAACTATGATGGCCCATGTTCATCACCGGGCCGGCCGGCCTTCCTCATTTCTAGTCGAAAATATTGATCTGCTCCCAAAAGGTCGTGTTTTAGATGTGGCCACGGGGGGAGGGCGGAATGCGGTCTATCTCGCCGGCCGGGGATTCGAAGTGGAAGGCATTGATATTTCCCGGGAAGCATTGGATGCCGCACGGGTGTTGGCCGGGGAATCCGGTGTTTCCGTCACCTTGCACTTGATGGATCTTGAAAATGATATTTCCCTTCCCGAAGAAGCCTTTGATACCATTATCTGCTTCAACTATCTTCATCGTCCCCTGATTCCTCATTTAAAAAGAGCGCTTCGTTTGGGTGGCATGCTGGTTTATGAAACCTATATCGTGGATCAGGCCCGGTTTGGAAAACCTAAGAATCCAAAACATCTGCTGCAGCACAATGAACTGCTGGAATTCTTCCATGATTTTCGCTGCCTGCGTTATCGGGAAGGGATTATGGAACATCGAAAGGCCATAGCCGGGTTCATTGGCGTCAAACTATAAATCTTATTAAACATGGAGACATTCGGTTATGCCTGAGCAAACGGGGAACCACACTCCCGACGAAATAAACTGCCTGTATGAGATTACAAAGGCAATTCATGCCACCATGGACCTTCAAAGAGCTTTGTACAAGATCCTTGAGTTGCTTTCGGAATACCTGGGAATGAAACGGGGTTCCATTACTCTCCTGAATCCCGACACATCGGAGATTCATATCGAAGTGGCCCACGGAATTTCCGAAATGGAAAGGACCAAAGGCAAATACAAGCTGGGTGAGGGTATAACAGGGCGGGTCATCAAAGCGGGAAGACCCATGATCGTGCCTCAGATTGACGCTGAGCCGCTTTTTCTGGACCGAACCGGTGCCAGGAGCGGTATTGATCATTCGAAAATATCGTTTCTGTGTGTCCCCATCAAAGATCAAACCCGGGTCATCGGGGCCCTAAGCGCCGATTGTACCTTCGAAAAAACATCGTCGTCCCTGGAAGATGATGTGAGGCTGTTGACCGTCATCAGTACGCTGATCGCCCAGAAAGTGGCGCTGCTGGAAAGGATCCGCAGGGAGAAGGATCAGCTCCAGGAGGAAAATCTAAGGCTTAAAAAGGAACTCAACAAGAAATACAGTTTCACCAATATTGTGGGAAACAGCCGCAAAATGCAGGAGGTGTTCTATCTGATCAGCCAGGTGGCCAAGAGCAATGCCAATGTGTTGCTGTTGGGTGAAAGTGGGACGGGAAAGGAGTTGGCAGCCAATGCCATTCACTACAACAGCCTTCGCGGGGGGCAACCCTTGGTGAAGGTTAACTGCGCGGCGCTTCCGGAAAATCTGATTGAGGCAGAACTGTTCGGTTACGAAAAGGGAGCATTCACCGGTGCAAACCGGACCAAGGCGGGGAAATTTGAAATGGCTGACAAGGGAACTATTTTTCTGGATGAAATCGGATCCCTTGCTCTGGAAAGCCAGGGTAAGCTGCTGAGAGTGCTTCAGGAAAAAGAATTCGAACGACTGGGGGGGAACCGCACCATCAAGGTTAATATACGCCTGGTTGCCGCTACCAATAGGGATCTTGCTCAAGCCGTTGAAGAAAACGCTTTCCGGGAGGACCTGTTTTACCGGTTGAATGTGTATCCCATCTATTTGCCGGCATTAAGAGAAAGAGAAGCGGATCTGCTCCTTCTGGCGGACTATTTTCTTGAAAAATATGCCACCGAGTATGAAAAAGATATTAAACGGATTTCCACCCCGGCCATTGACGCGTTGACCCAGTATCATTGGCCGGGCAATGTGCGAGAACTGGAGAACTGTATTGAACGGGCCGTTTTGTTGTGTGAAGACCATGTGGTTCACAGCTATCACCTGCCGCCCACGTTGCAGACGGCGAAAGAAACGGGCACACAGCAGTCTCAGTCGCTAAAAGATGCCGTGGAACGGTTTGAAAAGGAACTGCTCATTGAAGCCCTCAAGAACAGCCGTGGTAACATGCGAAAGGCCGCCCTGACCTTAAAGACAACGGAACGTATTTTTGGGTATAAGGTACAGAGATACGGTATTGATTCGAAACGGTATCGATAGCCAAAAATTTGATAGGGAGGATGTTTGTTCATGAAAAAAGTAATGTTATCGGCTTGGTTGGTTGTTATGGGAATTTTCGTAATATCTGCTTATGCTGAAGAGTTTGTTATCAAGGATTATACGTTTACCTGGCATGTGGCAAAGACAATGATCGGGGGGACGACCATGGAAATTCAGAAAACCCCGGAAGCCCTCATGGTTATTTTCGGCCGTCCGTCGCTTCCCTTGAGCGCACTCACCATCTCTCCCGTACAGGCCAACGCCGTGGGGGAACTGCTGAAAAAGACGGATGAGTATTACAAGCAGCAGAAAAAGAGTGACGACCCATCGTCTTCCGATACCCTTTCTTCCCATAATTGTGAAGTCAATTTCTCTTCGAAACAGGGCCGTGATTTTAAGGTCAGAGTGAAACAAAATGGCGTTTTCGGCCCCGTCGCGCTCATGGAGAGAGACGAGGCCATTGAAATCGGCAAATATTTGAGGCAGGCTGAACAGATGTGTTCTTTTGCGGATAAACGCGTCAGGCCCTGATTCAAAAGGGCCTTTAGGATGATGGCAGGGGAAATGCGATGATGCTTCTCAGAAGGATCAGTGGCGTCTTGTTGCTGTTGCTCGGCACAATGGGCGTGGTTGCCTGTGGTGTTGCGATTTATGAAGCGGGGGTGGGGGGGGGATATTTATTTCAATTTGTTGGGCAGGCATTCGATTCCACCGAAAAGGCCCTGGAGGATATCCATGACCGTCTGACTGAGATAGATCTTTCCGTGACCCATGTGCGCTCCGATTTGAAAAACGCCGTTTCACGGGCGGATGAACTTCAATCGGACGGAACCGGAACCGAGAATAAAGTCCTGGCGGAGCATATCTCCCGGGCTTTGGAACGGGATGTCAGGGAAAAGCTGGCAAATACCCGTGCCCTGGTGGATTCAGCAGTGACTTCTGTGGTCGCCATTAGCCATTTGCTGAATCTGGTGGAAGCTTCCGGCTTGGTTCCGGAAGAAACCTTTGCGCGGGATGGTGCCTTGATGACGCAGGTTGAAGGGGCTTCAAAGACTCTCAGGCGATTGACGGAGTTGCTTGAACAGGCAAGACAGACCGCACGAGATTTGCAGCATGATCCCCATTCGGAACAAGGCCTCTTAAAATTGAACCATGAAGTGGGCAGCATGGACAAGGGCCTTATGGAAATTCAGACATTGGGTTCAGATTTTAAGGGAGCCATTCAAAATCTTAAAAATCATCTTCTCCATTTCAAGGAAAAGACAATCCGGTGGCTTCACTTGGGGGGTATCCTGATTCCCTTGTTGCTGGTCTGGCTGGGGGCCGGACAATTGGCATTGGTCATCCTTGGCGGACGTCTTTGTGTGCGGAGGGATAAATGAGTTCGGATCTGTTTTGATGCGCCCCGGGTAAATGTTACGCCGGGGTTCCAAGCCTGTGGAGCCCCAGCTTTTTCCTATTTTGTCGAATCCAGAAATTCCGGTTGTGCAAATTCCGGATTCGGATAGGTATAGAACCCTTGACCGGTCTTGACCCCCAGTTCGCCGCGTTCAATTTTGTCCATCAATGCCTGAGGCGGTTTATCTTTGGGGTCCTTTGATTCATTATAATAGACTGTTTCAATATCCCGAACCACATCCAGCCCCACGCCGTCCATAATGCCGAATGGCCCCATTTTCATCTTGGTAAAGGTCATCCAGGCTCGGTCCACATCTCTGAAGTCCACATAGCCGTTTCCCCACATCCACAACCCTTCCCGTTTGATGGCCCGCCAGACCCGGTTAAAACAGAATCCCAGCAGCTCCTTTTTTACAGTTAGCGCAATGCACCCCATGGAACGAATCCAGTCAACGCCCTTTTGCAGGACTTCCGGGGTGGTCTTTGTACCACCCATGACATCCGCCATGTTCATCCCTTCCAGTATCATATAGAAATGGGTGTTGAGACATTTTTCAGGCCTTCCGCTGCTTTCTTCCATGAGGGATACGGGCATGGAAGAGCTGTTGGTGGCAAAAATAGTTTCAGGAGGGGCTTTCTCGCCCAGTTCCTGAAATACTGCCTGCTTGATCTTTAAGTCCTCCGGCACGCTTTCCACGATGAGGTCCGCATTTTGTACTGCTTCATCAAGATCTGTCGTCTCCCGAATCTGTTCTTTGACCTTTTCCAGCTGTTCCCAGGGAACAAAGGGCTTGATCCCCTTCGTCTCGATGCTTGAACGAAGACGGGCAAATGTTTCTCCCAGAATGCCCGCACGCATGTCGTAAGCGGTGACCGCGTATCCGGCATTGCCCGCCAGCAGTGCGATCTGTGTACCCAGAGTGCCTGTCCCGATCACCGTTACTTTTTCAAATGGTTTGTTCATGTGCGCTATTCCTCCTTATTTCTTTAATCCCTGGTTTATGAGAGATCCCTGTATTCATCAATGGTCGCTCCGATTTCCTTAAGAAGGTCCAGGGCTTTTCCTCTGCGAACCTTCATGCTTTTCCGATCCCCGATCCGGATGAGACAAACCTTCTTCATTTTTCGAAGCCCCGACGGCATCACCTCTATTTTCCATGGTGAAGTAATGGGAAGGCGATCGTTTTTGAGTGAGAGTATACCGTAATTCACGTCTATCCCTTCAGGGTTCACCGAAACCGTACTGAATCCAAAAAAGGGGCTGTTAAAAAACCACAAGACGATTCCCAGCCAGATAAGGGAGGCCAGAAGGTGTTTGGGCTTTTTTTTAATAAGGGAATAAAAGAGAAAACAAAGCACCATGCCCAATGCAATCAGCATGATGCTGTTTTGAACCACGAGGGACTTTATGACAAAAGTTTGAGTGTCCATTACCCTAGAAGATGAAGCTCTCAACACAAGATCCAGGCTTCCGTCAAAGAAGGGTTCCGTGGGTGATGAAGAAAATCTTGTGTTATCATGAAAAAAATTGAAAGATATTGAAAAAATCTACACCAGAATCGAATTTGGTGCAACCTTTCTCTTGACAGTCCAAAAACCCTTTTGTTAGATTCCGGCCGATGTTGTAAATCTCAATTGATGTGAAAAGTTTCATAATCAACCACTCAATTGCCTTACGCCCCATACCCATGGGATGATAAGGCAATTTAGCATTCGGTCCCTTGCCAAGCTAGACGGAGGAAAACGTTTCATGAAAACGCATCGGTACTTTTTCTTTTCTTTTTTTGCCCTTGCCCTTTTTTTTCTGAGTCCACCCGCATTTGCCGGTCATGGGGCAGGAAGCGGCCCTCCCAAGGCCGCGATTGAGGGCGGCGAAACCATCAACATCTCGGGTATTGTCCTTGACAGTCACAAAGAGCCCATTAACGAGGCCGCCGTGAAAATTTCGGTCAATGGCAAGGAAATGGACCATGTGGTGACGGCGCACAATGGTAAATATGTGGCCCGTTTTCAGATGGAAAAAGGTGAAATTCAAAAGGCAACCATCGAGATAACGGCCGATAAAGCCAGTTTTAAGGCCCTCACCTACACCGTTCAGGGGAAAGACCTGGCCCAGCAGGGGGATCATTTTTATATCAGTGAAGACATGTCCCTGGACCGTCATCTGGGGCCGGCATTCTGGATCTCCACCGTTGTGTTTATCCTGGCCTATGTGCTCATTGCCTTTGAGCTGCTTCACAGAACCGTGGCCGCCATGCTGGGCGCCATTGTGATGCTGGTCATCTCCTACACCATCGGCACCATCAATCCGGAATATCATATTTTCTCATTTGAAAGCGCCATCTTTTCCATCGACATGAATGTGGTGTTTCTCCTTATGGGCATGATGATCATTGTGGGGGTCCTGAAGCATACCGGGGTGTTTCAGTGGTGCGCTTATGTGTCCTATAAATTGGCAAAGGGAAAAGTCTTTGTGCTGGTGGTCTACCTCATGGTCTTCACCGCCGTTGCTTCCGCATTCCTGGACAACGTAACCACCATGCTGTTGCTTACGGGAGTGGCCATTGAGATCTCCATATCTTTGGGCATCAACCCCCTTCACATGCTCATCCCTCTGGTGCTTGCTTCCAACGTGGGCGGTACCGCCACCCTCATCGGCGATCCGCCCAACATCATGATCGGGTCCTATGCGGGCCTCACCTTCATGGATTTCGTGGTGGCGCTGGCAGCGCTCTGTTGCGTCTGCATGGTGGCGCTGATTATTTTCACCAAATTTGTGTGGGGCAAGGGATATGCCGCCGCCAAGGTGGATAATGTACAGGAATATATTCAGGTATTGAAGGAAAAGTATCAGATTACCGATCCCAGACTGCTGACCTACGGTTTGGCGGTGTTGGGGTTTGTCATTTTTCTCTTTTTGAGCCACGGTTACTGGCACATGGAGGTCAGTGTCGCCGCCCTTTTGGGTGGTGCGGTGCTTTTGACCATCGCCATGATCACTGAAAAGGTGGACTTGATCGAACTGATTGAAAAAGATATTGAATGGCCCACCCTCATGTTCTTCATATTCCTGTTCATCATGGTGGGGGCCGTTGAGACCAGCGGTCTGCTGGCGGTCGTTGCAGACTGGATTCTGGCGCTTTCAGCCGGAGATTTTGTGATCGCCTGCAGCCTGATCCTTTGGGTGGCGGCCATCATGAGCGCCTTTGTGGACAACATTCCCTTTACCGCCACCATGCTGCCCATTGTGGCTTACTTGAGCAGCGTGATCCCGGGCGCCGAAAATACCCTCTGGTGGGCGCTGGCACTGGGAGCCTGTTTCGGCGGCAACGGTACCATTATCGGGGCCTCGGCGAACGTGGTGACCATGGGGATTGCGGAGTCCAGGGGCTACAAGATCAGTTTTATCGGGTTCATGAAAACGGCGTTTCCGTTCATGATTATTACCATTATCATTGCCCACGCCTGGTTGCTGTTTTTCCGGCCGCAGTAGTATAAATGTTTGAAATTTATCGCCTCCTGTCCGGCATGTCCGGGCAGGGGGATTTTTTTATGATTGACAACCGCTGTAATGAAAGCTAGTTTAAGTGATTAAAATTTACAGCAAACAAGGAGACACGATATGGGTTCCAACAGTAAACAAACCAGCCTTATAAGGGCTAGAAAAGCAAAGAGCAATAAGAAAAACCTCAAGAAAAACCAGGAGCGAGTTCAGAAAAATGCCGAGATTCTGAGGGAACTCGCTGCAGAATCCGACAATTAATTCAAGGACCCATTTTGGTCGTTCACGCATTTGAAGGCGTGCTGTACAACCCTTTACCAGGAGGAACGAACAATGAAAGTGCTGGTTGCCTACTACTCAGATACCGGAAACACCCAAAAAGTGGCCGATGCCATCTATGATGCCGTTGGAGAAAGCGAAAAAGAAATCTGCCTGGCGAAAGAGGCTTCGAACCTATCCGATTACGACTTGATCTTCTGCGGGTTCCCTGTCCAATCCATGGGGCTTCCCGGGAAGATGGAAGAATTTGTCAAGGGGATACCTGAAGGAAAGAAGGTCGCATTTTTTGCAACCCATGGTTCCCTTAGGGGTGGTGCACTGGCGATTACGGCGTTTTTTGCTGCTCTCAGTCTGTCAAAGAACCTGAAAGTCATGGGAACGTTCGGTTGCCGCGGTGTTGTTAAGCAGGCGATCGTTGATGCGCTTTTGAAAAAGGCGGAACACAGGGGCTGGGCCCTTGAGGCACAGAGTGCCGTTGGTCACCCGGATGAGGCGGACCTGGAAGATGCCAAGGCTTTTGCGATGACCATTGTGACAAAAGCCAGGGCTAAATAACGAAAGTACCGGCAGGTCAACCTCGTTTGTTGCTACCGTAACAAAAATCCCCCCAGGGCTGAGCCCTTGTGGGGGAAATTCGCTAAGAGTTTTGGGAAGCGGTTTTGACAGGATTAAACCGGGTTTCGTTTCGACCCGTTACTCCGCTGTCAATTCGCGTATATTTTCAAGTACCGCTTGGGCAAACTCGGGATCATTGATGTGGTAGTCGAGAATTTTTACTTGTGATCCGGAAATGTCTTTTGTCAGGTGATCCACGAAAACCTGACGTCCCTCAGGGTTCCAAAGGGGCCCCCCTTCAGAATCAAAAGCCGAAAAACCTCCCATGGGAACCAGCAAGCGATAGTCTCCTTTAGCATCGTTACACAGTTGGGCCAGGTGTTTGCCCAAAAACGCCATTTCTTCATCAGAAGCAGAAAGAGCCGTGATGGCCGCATTGTGCATATGGTAAGCGCGGCCTGGGAATCTCTTTTTAGCGTCTTCCAGCGGACCCGTCACCAGAAAATCCGCATTGCCGGGTACCAGAACCGTTGGAATGCCGGCAGAAAGTGCCGCTTTTCCCCGATCTGCCCCCGCGTCATAATCTCCGTCAAAAAAATGATCCGTGATTTCATGTAACGACAGATCCACAACCGCAAATGGACGTTCTTGTTCGACCATTTCGTCCATGGCCTGCCCCCCGGCACCCACCGTATGGAAAACCACCGGTTCCATGCCATCAGCCAACAGCTGCCCGCGGATTATTTTGATGCACGTTTCAGTGGTCCCCAGTGTCGACAAAAGGACCAACGGTTTATCATCTGAAAGCGCTTCTGCCGGGTATCGGACCATTCCGGCCATGGCCATGGCGCCGTTATGCAAAACCTTTTTCGTAATGCGGTTCAGCCCTGCGAGATCGCAAACCGAGTGGAGCATCAGGATATCCTTGGTTCCCACAAACCCGCGTGTGTTTCTGGACCCCATGGTGGTGACCATGACTTTGGGGACGCCCACCGGCAACGTGCGCATGACCGATGTGCCGAGGGTGGTGCCCATGGATCCCCCCAGGCCGAACACACCGTCAAAACGACCCTCCCGGAAAAGTTGCTCAACCTTTCGGATGGCGCCTTTGATCATGGCTGCCAGGGCCCGCCCCTCATGGCCCATGTTCTGAACCTTTAAGAGGGTTTCTCCTCCCAATTGAGCGATTTCCTCCCGGGTTACGGAAACGGGAATGGGGCTTTCACCCATGATGCCCGCATCAATGGTGTAAACATCCACGTCGGCTTCTTTTAAGCAGGCCATGACGAATTCTGCTTCCTGATGTTTGGTGTCCATGGTAGAGATCAAAAGAACTGTGGGTTTGCGAATCATTTTTTCCTCCCGTTAAATTAATTTTTAGAAACTATAGGGAAATATTAATTTCCAGGCAAGAAATAATCCGCAAATCCCCTGTTTATCTTCCCTGTGTTTGCAGCAGTTTGTCCCGAATTTCCTCGCAAAACTTGTTGATATCATGAAAATTTTATGTCATTTTATGAAAGATTCAGGATTCAGGTGTCAGATTAACTGAAAGTTGATAGATGAAATAGGCGGAAAATAATAAAAAGATGCAATTATTCGGATCATTCTTAAACACTACCCCCATGTGCAGGGTATATATGTTTTCGGGTCTCATGATACTGAAGACGAATGGCCCGACAGCGATATTGACATCGCTTTGCTGTTGCCGCCGCGGCAGTCCAAAGAAACGGGTCTGCGAACAGGCTATCGATCTCGCTAATCACGTTATTATAAAACATAAAATGGGGATTCCTGCATCCAGTGCTGAAAGCTTCGAACTGCTTCAGAAAAAAAATGTAATTGACCAGCGATTGAAGGAAAAACTCAAAAACATGGTTCATTTTGGCAATGCGGTCATCCATGACTATCAGCGTGTTAACCTGGATATCGTGAAGTCGGTCATCAATTCCGAATTGAACGACCTCGTTCTTTTCGGTGACCGTATCATGGTGTTTGTGAATTCCCATTCATCCTGATTCATGTGAATAAGGCGTATTACACCTTTTTGTTGCCGCGGATTATTTGAGGTACTCTATATATTCCCATTAACGTCAGATGCAAAAAAGAAAGGCAAAGACGCGGAAGAAGGCCTAACCTTTTTCTTGCAGCGGAGCGCAAAGAAACGCGCCCGTTGAAGAGCGCCGTTATGTGTCGAAAAATCATGGAGTCGTAATGTTTAAAGAACTGAAAGAAATTAATTCACGGCCAGCACCTTTTCAATTTTATACAGCAGACGAACTGTGGACTAATGAGCATACATCAAGGCAAATGCTCGAATATCATTTAAATGAATCCATTGATGTTTCTTCTCGGAATAAAAGATTTATCGACCGATCTGTAGAGTGGATAGTTTCTCACTTTGAAGTCAATGACAAAACTAAAATTGCAGACTTTGGTTGTGGTCCGGGTCTCTACACAACCAGGCTTGCGGAACAGGGAGGAAAAGTCACCGGTATAGATTTCTCAAAAAACTCTCTAAAGTATGCAAAACAGGTTGCGAAACAAAAACGATTAACAATCGATTATGTCCACACAAACTATTTTGATTTTGAAACCACCCGACGCTTCGACCTGATCATAATGATCATGTGTGATTTTTGTGCCTTAAGCCCTCAGCAAAGAAGAATAATGCTTTCTAAATTTTCGTCTCTATTAAAGTCAGGCGGGGCTGTGTTGCTCGATGTGTATTCCTTGAACAGCTTTAATGAAAAAGAAGAATCGGCAAGCTACGAACTCAATCAATTAAACGGGTTTTGGTCACCTCGGGATTATTACTGTTTTGTGAACACCCTCAAGTACGAGAAAGAGAAAGTAACTCTCGATAAATACACAATAATAGAGGAGTCGCGAACGCGGATTGTATATAACTGGTTACAATATTTCAGCAATGAATCATTGAGAAAAGAAATTGAAGAAAACGGCTTTGAAATTGAGAGTTTCTTCTCAAATGTCGCTGGTGAAACTTTCGACCATGAGTCAACAGAATTCGCGCTTGTTGCCAGAAAATTATTGATAAATTAACAACATAACCAAAGCATTCACCAGACGGCAAGAAGCGCGCTGACGCGGAAAGCTTGGGTGGGCCGCTAATGATGCAGATCGTCAAGATGCAATATCTCCAACATATCACCGTTATTTTCAATATTTTATCTGTTCTTGGAAGTGCTCTAAAAATGGCAAATCAAAGGCTAACGCAATAATCTACTGGTAGGAATACAAACCATCATGATATGGGGGTTTTGAGTGGTTCGTGAAAGGCGTGCCTCTTCCTTTCAAGATAAGGAAAATGGGGTTGATCCATGCCGGCGGCTGCAAGATCCTTCCCCTTCTGGTTTGATAACGCCACGAAATAGCCCATCCAAAGGGAAACTTCCAGAAAACATGTCCTGGTTTTTACCAGGTCCGGTATTTGAAATTTATCCTTAAAGACCTATATTGGTTAAATGCAATAATTCTAAAAAGGATCTTGATTATGCCAAGATTTTCAACCAAAACCATATGGTTTGTTCTTCTTCTGCTTTTTCTGTTCTTATGGTTCAAAAAAGAGGATAGGTCATTTTTTCCGGAAAAAAGACCCACTGTGGAATCCCTGGATTTTAATGCCCCTGAACCATCAATGGTGGCACAAACGGCTGTTTACTCTTCCGATGAGAAAATTAATGTGGATGTGTTTGAAAAAGTTCATCCGGCGGTGGTCAATATCGCCACCACTACCCTCGGCATGAACTTCTGGATGGAAGTGATCCCGAGGCAGGGTCAGGGATCCGGTTTTATTATTGATCGAAGGGGATATATCCTGACCAACAACCATGTGGTGGCCAAAGCCCAGAAACTGACGGTGACCATGGCGAGTGGAAAAAAAATTGATGCCACCCTGGTGGGACGGGATCCTCGGACCGATCTCGCGGTGATTCGAATTCCACCTGGCGATGTGGAAGTGGTGGCCACCCTGGGAGATTCGGACAAACTTCTGCCCGGCCGAAAAGCCATTGCCATCGGGAATCCCTTTGGCCTTTCTCATACACTGACCACCGGTATTATCAGTGCGCTTCATCGAAGCATCCGGACAGAAGACGGTAACGAGATTGAGGATCTGATACAGACGGATGCCGCCATTAATCCGGGGAATTCAGGTGGCCCGCTTCTGGATTCAAACGGTCATGTCATTGGAATCAACACTGCTATTTTCAGCCTTTCGGGTGGATACCAGGGGATCGGTTTTGCCATTCCCATCAATCTGGCCAGGCGTGTGGCAACAAAACTGATTACTTCCGGAAGGGTGGCCAGACCCTGGCTCGGCATTTCCGGGCTTTCCCTGAGCCCTTCTCTGTCTGAAGGCCTGGGTATCGAGGTGTCTTCAGGTGTGCTGGTGGTTCAGGTGGTACGCGGTGGACCCGCGCACCAGGCAGGGCTCCGGGGGGGTAACCGGGAAGTGGTGATCCGGGGGATCAGGCTTCGCCTGGGAGGCGATATTATCACCGATATCAATGGTATTGCCGTAAATGACATGAAGCAACTGGTTCAGCATGTTGAGCAGATGGAAGTGGGACAGGGTGCGGATCTGCAGGTTCTGAGAAAGGGTTTTTCAAAGCGTATCCGCGTTACCCTTTCCGAAAGGCCCTGATTTTGGGGAAATGTTAATAAAGGATAAAAATGAATTGACCATAAGCTGCAAAAGTGGTTAATCTTAGGACGCATTTTAACCGTCGGCAGGATGCACCCAATTCAAGCCAAAAATGGACTTTTTAACGTGGGAACCGTCATTTCCATATCGAGTCAGAAAGGAGGGGTTGGAAAAACAACCACGGCAGTCAATCTCTCAGCGGCTTTGGCCTTGTTGGAAAAAAAGGTGCTTCTGGTTGATTTGGACCCCCAGGGAAACTCCACGTCGGGCCTCGGTATCGACAAAACAACACTTAAGAAAAACATGTATCACGCCCTGGTTGAAGGTGCTGCGCCACGAGAGATAATCCTTCAAACCACTCTGGCCTTCTTGAAGTTGCTGCCTGCCCGCATGGAACTGTTCAGGGCGGAAGTTGAACTGATGAAATCCCCCGACAAGGAAAAAAAACTTCGGTATTTTCTGGACCGGGTAAAAGACTCTTTTGATTATATTATTCTGGACACGCCCCCCTCTTTAGGACTTCTCACCTTTAATGCCCTTACTGCGGCAGATTTGCTTCTGATTCCCATGCAATGTGAAGTATATGCCCTGGACGCGGTTGCGCCTTTGATGCAAGTCATGGACATCATCAAAAAAACCGGCAACCAGCGCCTTCAGATGGGGGGGATTCTATTGACCATGTTTGACGTGGGAGAAAGCGCTGGTCAGCGTATTTGCGAGGCTGCCAGGGAGCGGTTCGGCCACCTGCTGTTTAAAACGGTGATCCCCAGGAATACTGCATTGAAAAACGCGCCCATAGTGGGCACCCCGATTTTTCTTCAGGATGTGGGGGCGTTCGGTGGCAGGTGCTATCTAAATCTTGCAGAAGAGATCCTGCATTTAAAGTGAAGGAGTGAACCACATGAGAGTCGCAAATCCCGAAGCCATTCGAAAAGGGGAGAAAGCGCTGGCTGAGGCCATTGCTTCCAACTTTGACAGCAGTGTGATCCAGAAAATTTTCAAAAGGGTTCATAACCTGGATGTGGGGGAAGACATCAAATGCAAGCATGCATCCATGGGGGTCCATGGGGAGGCGGTGGCCTATTCGATGAATTTTGAGGTTTTGGTGAATCTTTCCGTATTTCTGGATAGATCAGGAAATTTCATTTCCATTTCCAGCAGCGGTGTTGCCGCCGAACTCTCAACCCAAACTGAAAAACCGGTGGTGGCGGAGCCTGAAAGTCCCCATGTGGGGGAAATGGCAACTGCCGAACCCCAAAGGATAAAAGCACCGGAAAAGGATGCTTCTTCTCCGGAGGGAAGCTATGAAGCGGTTTTGAAGGCATTTGCGCCCATTGAATCCGAATCTGAGACGGCCACCTTCTAATCTGTGGATTCTGAATTTATTTATGAGTGAGCCCGAATGTTGAGGTCCAATGCTCCACGTTGGGCTTGATTTCAAGCCTGCCTGTTTCCTGGAGCAGTTCCATCCCCATGGTCACCCCGAAAAACAGCATGACCCCGATACCCAATGCCAGCCCGTGTTTGAAAGCCTTTCGCGTTTTTCGCTGTTGTGTCATGCCTTAATCAGGTGTAATTCTTCCCTTTTGAAAATCGGAACATAGTGTTTCATAAGACAAAAGTGTCCCAATATGGAATGAGACACTTCTGATCGAATGTTTGCTTGGAAAATGAGATTCCTTCTGAGTTATTTTGCCTGGAGTTCCTTTATAAATCCATGAAAAATTAACAAAAACAATGTGTTGTCATTATATTTTGCGACACTTCTGTCTCAACCGCCAAGATTTGCAGGCGACACTTCGCTATTCATGAGGTTCATCATGACGACATAACAATCTGATATTTATTCTATTATATTTGTTTCTGGTTTGTTCTGATACGTTTTGGCACACAAACTGCTTAACTGTACCCTAGGGTGTATTAGGTTCAAAGATTTTATGCAGACAAAAATTAAAAAGGGAGTGTGTGAGGTTGAATTAGCGCAAACCCTGTGTTTCGGAAGGGAGGTAAAGATAGGTATGGCAAAGGAAGGTTATAGAAAGGTTCACGTTTACCAGTGCCCATGCGGTTATGGTTATGAACCGGAAAAGGGATGTAAAGAAGCGGGTGTTGAGCCGGGGGTTCCATTTGAGGAGCTTCCCGACCAGCTTACTTGCCCAAGGTGTCAGAGGGCAAAAATCCATTTTAGAGAGAAACGGTTTTCGGTCAAAGCATAGTTCTGTGATCAATGTGTTCTTTTTTGACCATTTTTACGTTAATCTAAAAGTAAGGTAGATTTCTCCATGAAGGGGGTTATCACCAAGGAGGAAAATATGGAAAAGGACATCAAAATTAAAGAAATAAAGCCTTTGGACCTCAAAAGTGTTACCGCGTGTGAGGCTACGGCGCAAATGCTTAAAAAGGCTGAAAGGGATGGTGTCGAAACGGCGCATCACCGTGCGGCGGCAATGAAGGCCTGCCCTATCGGTGCTGTTTCAGCCTGTTGTAAGCACTGCGCCATGGGGCCCTGTCGATTGAATTCCAAGGACCCCTATGGAAAGGTGGGGGTATGCGGCGCGACCATCGATACTATTCAGGCTCGTAATTTTGGCAGAATGGTGGCGACGGGAACGGCGGCCCATACCGATCATGGAATGAGTATGCTGGCGCTATTCAAAGAGGTTGTGAACGGTCATATCAAAGAGTATTCCATAAAGGATCCCATTAAACTGGAGGAGGTTGCTGCCAGCTTGGGAATTGAGGTGGAGGGGAGGGAGATCAAGGATATTGCCATGGATCTTCATGCGGAACTGGAACGGACCTACACTCAGGTGGAAGGGGAGATTCCTTTTGCCAAAAGAGTTCCCGAAAAAACCCTGGAGACATGGAGAAAGCACAATGTGGTTCCAAGAGGGGCCATGCGCGAAATCATGGAATTGATGCATCGAACCCACATGGGGGTGGATCAGCATTACGAGAATATCACCCAGCAATGCAGTCGGACCGCATTGGCGGATGGCTGGGGCGGTTCCATGGTGGCCACGGAAATATCGGATATTCTCTTCGGAACCCCAAAACCCGTCCAGGGGGATGTCAATATGGGGTGCCTCAGGGAAAAAGAGGTTAACATCATAATTCACGGGCATGAGCCTAATCTGTTTGAGTCCGTGCTGGCATCAGTTGACGATCCGGGTCTCCTTCAGGAAGCAAAAGATGCGGGTGCGGAAGGGCTCAATTTGGTCGGCATGTGCTGTTCCGGGGCTGAAATGCTTTCCCGCCATGGAATACCCCATGCGGGCAATTTCATGAGCACGGAAACCATTCTGGTGACCGGCGCCGTGGATGCCATGGGCGTTGATGTGCAATGCATTAAACAGGGCCTTGCCCAGGTGGCCGACTGTTACGGAACCAGACTTTTTACCACCAACCCCAGATGCCGCATTGAGGGGGTGGACCATATTGCATTTGTTGAACACGACCCAAGGGCATGTACGGATGCCATTGTCAGAGGCGCCTTTGATCGGTTCAAAAACCGGAAGCTGCCCATCGAGATTCCCAACATCAGGAATTCCGGAGTTCACGGTTTTTCCATGGAATACATCAACTACATGTTGGGCGGAACCTTTCGGGGTTCCTACAAGCCTCTAAATGAGAATATCATCAACGGGCGGATCAGGGGCGTGGCCGGCGTGGTCGGTTGTACCAACCCAAGAGTGAAACAGGACTGGGTTCATGTGGAGCTGGTCAAAGAGCTGATTCGAAACGATGTCCTGGTGGTTCAGACCGGATGTTCCCAGATCGCCTTGGCAAAGGCTGGTTTGTACGCGCCTGAGGCTGCGGCCATGGCGGGTCCCGGGCTCAGTGAAGTCTGTGAGACGGTGGGCATGCCGCCCGTGCTGGGCTTGGGTTCATGTGCGGATAACAGCCGGATTCTTACCGCCTGCTCTGAAATGGTTCGTACCGGAGGTCTGGGAGACAGCTTGGCGGATCTTCCCGTAGCCGGTGCCGCTCCCGAATGGATGAGTGAAAAGGCCATAGCCATCGGGCAGTATTTTGTGGCGTCGGGGGTGTACACGGTCTTCGGAGTGACCTATCCCATCATAGAAGGGACGAAGTTTCACCAGCATCTCTTTGAAGACCTCGAAAAGATGGGGTTTGGAAAGTGGGGGTTTACAGCGGATCCTTACGAAATGGCCCGCATGATGATTGCCCACATTGACAAGAAAAGAAAGGCCCTGGGTATCGATAAGGCCAGGGAACGGATTATGATGGATATGGCTGACAGACAGAAGCTTGAAGCGGCCTAATCATGTAGGTGTAAGGTATAAGGTGTAAGGTTTTAAGCCTGACTTTTTTAACCAGGGGCGACCTGATACCGAAATGCCTTACACCTCAAACCTTAAACCTTAAACCCAAAAACGAGGAAGGCATGAAGCAAATTGCCGGTTCATACCACGAAAAGACCAGCTACGAACGGTCAAAAATGGGTGGCCATTTTTTAGATTGGCAGAACCAGCCGGAACTCTTTAAGCGATATGAGGGACGGGAAACCATTGCCATGCCGCGTGAAATGCCGCTTCCCCATGAGGACTTTTTTACCCTGTATGAAGCGCCATATGAAAACCGTCCGACCCATGGGGTTTTTGACCTGGCGATGCTTTCCAGAATTCTGCTTTTGACTTACACGCTGACGTCCCAGGCCCGCCACGCCAATGGCACGTTTTATTATCGAAGCGCTGCTTCGGCAGGTGCTCTTTATCCCACGGAAATCTATGTGGTTTCAAACGGAATAATGGGTCTGGATCCTGGATTATATCATTTCTCCATTAGAGAGCACGGCCTGGTGAAATTACGTGATGGCCATTTTGATACCCCCCTCACCTTTTTCCTGACAGCCATTTTTTCAAGGAGTGCATGGAAATACGGGAATCGTTCTTACCGTTACCATTTGCTGGATACAGGTCATGTGCTTGAAAACCTCACCCTGTCACTCAAAGCGCTGGGCTTAACATATGAAAATACATTTGATTTTGATGATCAGGCTGTCAATCGCCTGCTGGGCCTGGATGAAGATCGTGAAGTGGCCCTTGCCGTCTGCCGGGTGAAGGGAACGCTTGATTCCCATCTTAAGTTATTTGAAACAGAAACCATCGAGGATTTGCCTGAAACAGTGAAAAAGGCCAGTCGCGTCTCCCTTCGTGAGGTTGATGTGCCTGAAGTCTTGGTGGTTCACACTGCGGGATACGACATCAAACCGGGCAAAAAGGACTTGAATTTGTGCCATGATTTGGGACTTATTCCAAAATCCCGGGTTCCGGTTCCGCCAGTATCGATACCTGATGCAGGTTTACCATATCCGGAAGCTGTTTTTCAGAGAAGATCCAGCAGAAATTTTGTGGCCGAAATTCTGCCCATTTCTCATTTGCAGGCATTGCTCAATGTCATTACTGCAATCGATTACGGCGGAATGGACTCATATGTTCGGAGTATTTGCACCGGGTTCTTGACCGCGGGTGTGGAATCCATTGAGGATGGATTTTATCTGGTGGATGATAATATTGGGGGTTTAGATCTGGTAGTGCCGGGTGCCTTTACCGGTGCCATTAGCCATATCTGTCTGGATCAGGACTGGATGGGGAGTGCCTCCCTTCATTTTGTGTTCATGAGCAACATGACGTTACTGGAAGAGGCATATGGTCCAAGGGGGTATCGATACGCCATGTTGACTGCCGGCCTCATGGGAGAGCGACTTTATCTTGCGGCCTCAGCTCTGGGTTTGGGTTGTTGCGGTATCGGCGCCTTTTATGACGGGGAAGCTTCTCGTCTATTGGGCCTCAACGAATCATCCCGGGTCCTTTATGTGGTATCGCTGGGTATCCTCAAATCCATGTTGAAAAGGGATGGTATACTGTAAAAGGTTCATGATGTTATGGGCCCTAAACCATTAGGAGAGGAATCTGAAATGTTTGGAAAAGGAACCCTTTTGTTTTCTTTGTTGCCCGCCCTCATGGTTGTTTCGACGGGGGTGAATGCACAAACCCCCGTTGAAAAAGCGACACTTGCGGGTGGTTGTTTCTGGTGTATGGTACATCCCTTTGAAAAACTCGATGGTGTATTGGAAGTGAAGTCGGGTTATACGGGAGGGGACATGGAAAACCCCTCCTACAGAGATGTGATCTCCGGTAAGACCGGCCATGTGGAAGCCGTTCAAATTATCTTTGACCCTTCCAAAACAACCTATTTGGAAATTCTGGATCTGTTTTGGCGTCAAATTGATCCTACGGATTCAGGTGGGCAATTCGTTGATCGGGGGAATCAGTATGAAACCGCCATTTTTTATCACTCCAACGCGCAGAAGCTCGCGGCTTCAAAGTCCAGGGATCTTCTGGACCGATCCGGAACCTATGATAAACCCATTGTGACTGAGATCAGACCTTTTTCCGGGTTTTACGAGGCGGAAGCATATCACCAGGATTACCACAAAAAAAATCCAATGGGTTATCGGCAATACAGAAGCGGCTCCGGTCGCGACCAGTACCTATCGAGAATATGGAAAGGAAAATCCCCCAAACCGGCGGCATCTCAATGGGTCGCGTACCAGAAAAAATCCGATCACGAACTCAAAAAAATCCTGACCCCGCTCCAGTATCGGGTCACCCAAAAAGACGGCACTGAACCGCCGTTTGATAATGCCTACTGGAATAACAAAAACCATGGGATATACGTTGATGTGGTTTCGGGAGAGCCCCTTTTCAGCTCCATCGATAAATATGATTCGGGGACCGGCTGGCCCAGTTTTACAAAACCGCTGGTACTGGAAAATATTGTTCTAAAAGAAGACCGGAGTCTTTTTTCCGTAAGGACCGAAGTGCGAAGTCGTTACGGGGATTCCCATCTTGGCCACCTGTTTCCGGATGGACCGCAGCCTTCGGGCACCCGTTACTGTATGAATTCGGCTGCCCTTCGTTTTGTTGCTGAAAAGGATCTGGTTAAGGAAGGATATGGTGAATATACGAAATTTTTTAAAAATTGATCTTCATATATCCAGCGAGGTGACCAGAAAGGTGTGATCCGATGGTTTTTTCAGCCCGCGAGCGTGGGTGTCGATCCAGATGGCGCTTGATTTTTCCGCGAGAGGTGCTGTTCCCAAGATATAATCAATGCGCCAGCCCATATTTCGTTTGAAGCCATTGGGAATTCTGTAATCCCAGAAGGTGTAATGATCGGCGTCTGTTGTATGTTTTCGAAAGATATCCACCAAACCCCATTTGAAAAATTTTTCCATCAATGCCTGTTCCTTGGGGTGAAACCCTACGCCTCCCCTGAATCCATCTGGGTCATAGACATCCCGGTCTTCCATGGCCACATTGAAATCTCCGGTTACCAGAAGGGGGGTATCGGGCTCATACCGGTTGGAGATATGATCATAAAGCGATTGAAGCCATTCCAATTTATAGGTAAATTTATCGGATCCCACCTGAGACCCTTGGGGAACATAGACGTTGATGACTGAGATCCCGTCTATGGTGCCGCTGATGAATCGCGCTTGTTCATCACCTTCTTCAAAAAGGTCCAGAGTTTGGTTTTGTAACGGTGATCTGCTGAGAATGGCGACGCCATTGTAAGATTTCTGGCCCCGAAAGGCCGCATGGTAGCCACACTGTTCCAAGGGGTCCAATGGAAAGTCCTGATCCTGCACTTTCGTCTCCTGAAGGCATAGAATGTCCGGACTTTCTTGTTTTAACCAATCCAGCAGAATCGGCAGCCTGGCCCGTATGGAGTTGGTGTTGAAAGTTGCGAATTTCATATCTCTTGAATCTCCTTATGAAAGTCTTTATTAGGTGTGGGACGTTGTGGCTAAACAGGTTGCCCTGCAGATTTAATTGTCCTATACTATAGCACGTGAGGGGCAGTATTAACAATGGCTGCTGTACTCACTTTGTATAAAAGCGAGTCCTTATAGACTGTTATATCATATCTGGAGGGTTTTGGTTTTGTTTGGCGCACCGGTTGCGTTTAAGCATAGATTGGGCCTGCAAGGAGACTGACCAGGGAGGAAATGTATGGAAAACAACCAAAATCTAATCAAGATTTTTGAGTATGCACTGAACCAGGAAAAAACCGGCATGAGTTTTTTCGAGACGTCGGTGGAACGGTTGGGTGTTGGTGCCGCGGTAACGGCATTCAAACAAATTGTTGAAGAAGAGAAACGGCATATTGTATTTATTGAGGCGATTCTGGAAAAGTTAAGACTGGATCAGTCGGTGGACCTGCCCAGCCTGGAAAAGGAGGTTCTGGAACCGACTAACTATTTTGATGATCGAAGCCGATCGGAGTTCTTGGAAAAATGTCTCTATGAATCCATGATTCCCGATGTAACGGTTTTCAATACTGCCTGGCTTATTGAAAAAGATCTGAGTGAATTCTATGAAAAAATGGCTGGAAAAGTTGATGGCCCGGCTTCAAAAGCGCTGAAGATGCTGGCCGCATGGGAAAAGGCCCATGAAAAATTTTTCAAGGAATTCAGAGATAAACTTACGGATACCTACGCTCAAATGCCCTGGGGTGGGTAACGGCTGTCAAGATCAGAGCCCTGATTCTTAGGTTTTTTGGGGTTGAGTGAAGTGTTCCATGAGACACTTTTGATTCAAATGGTAACATGAGACAGCGCTGCAGTTGGACAAATATGATATCAACCGGTTACGACGTTCTGTTCTGACATGAGACATCTTTGTATCATAATTTTTTGACGGGCGCTTTCCTTCTCTTGAAGCTGTTTTTTCCATGAGCCATAAAGGGCTGATAATCAAACCCTTTTGTTCTTTGAGATTTATTTATTTATTTTTGGCATAAAATATGCTTTGTAGTATTAAATTTTTGATTTTTTTCATACGTTTTACGTTTTAGTCAGTTGTTCAACGGAATCATTTGTACGGTCGATAATCAGAGAAAGGGGGTGTTACAATGGGAGATTGGAAATGTAAGGAATGCGGATATAATGTAAAGTCGGATACGCCGCCGGAAAAGTGTCCGTCTTGTGACAAAAAATGTGAATTTGTCGATACCACATGCTACATTCCTGACTGCGGAAATACGGGTCAGGATCCAAGACTTTAGACCATAAAACCGGGAGGGTTACATGTCCAAGAAAAAGTATCAAGTGAAAGCAGAATGTCCCCAATGCGGTTGTGGCGATGTTAGTTTCCTGGGGCCGGAGAAATTAAGGGAAAAGTTCATCGGAGACGAGAACGAGATTGATATCCTGTGTCCCCTTTGTGGGACGAAACACGAAGGTGAAGTTGTTGCCGAGGAAGAATAAGCGGGGAGGTTGTTGATGGGAAAAGCACTTGTTGTTTATGCCAGCAGATCCGGTGAAACAAAAAGAATCGCGGATTTAATTGCTGAAGGGATTCGCATCCAGGGTTCTGAAGCATCGGTCGTCAATATTACCAAGGTGAAAAAAGTTGAGGATCTGGAGGGTTTCGACGCTTACGTTTTCGGATCTGCTACCTATCATGGTGAAATGATGCAGGGTATGAAAACCATGCTGTTTCTGGCTGAAAAAACAGGCCTTGAAGGTAAGGTTGGAGGATCTTTCGGTGCTTTCGGATGGAGCGGTGAAGCTCCTGGTAGAATCTTTGATACCATGAAAAATATCCTCAAAATGGATATGGTCAACGGTCCCTTAATGCTTAAATCCGCTTTGCTGGGTGGTGGGATCGAAATGGCACAGGGCTATGGCAAGGACATTGCCAAAAAACTCTAATGAAATAGTAGATTTAGGAGATGAATTACATGGAAAAATATGTTTGTTCGGTATGTGGATATGTTTACGATCCTGAAGAAGGTGATTCAGATAACGGCGTGGCAGCGGGAACCGCATTTGCTGATCTTCCCGATGACTGGACCTGCCCGGTTTGCGGTGCAGAAAAAGATCAGTTCGAACCGGAATAGGCAGTTTTTCAAAGGGTCATACCATGAACAGGGAAAGCATCATTAAGAAATGTCGTCAATGTGGTACAAAAAACAGGGTTCCCAAAGATCGAATCGGGGAAAAACCGGTATGCGGGAAATGTAAAGCGCCATTGCTGATCGGCACAATGACAGACAAGCCCATTGATGTTACGGACATGACATTTCAATCGGAAGTCCTCGCTTTTCCTGGTCCTGTCCTGGTCGATTGCTGGGCCCCATGGTGCGGGCCCTGCCGTACGGTGGGTCCTGTAATCGAACAGCTGGCTATGGAATATGCCGGACGCATTAAAATTACCAAACTGAATGTGGATGAAAATCAGCACACCGCCTCCCGGTATTCTGTCAGAAGTATCCCAACCATGCTTTTGCTTAATAAAGGGGATCTTGTCAATACCTTGGTGGGTGCTCTCCCCAAAGGGGAAATCGAATCACATCTAAATTCGCTTTTGAATTAAACTCTATTCTTGGATAGGAGAAACGTATGCCATTTACATCATTTGAGGAAATTGTAAAGTTTGCCATGGATAAAGAGAAAGAAGCGGTTGATTTTTATTCTGGTCTGGCGAAAAATGCCATTTTTTCAGGCGCCATAGAGACCCTGGAAGGCTTTGCCGCTGAAGAGCAGAAACACTATGATATGCTGGAAAATTTGGGGAAGGGTGAACAACCGTTGGGAGATTATAAATTTGAATGGATCACCGATATCAAACGGAGTAACTATCTGGTAGATGTGGACGATCCCAAAGATATGGATTATGCGGATCTTCTCAGACTGGCCATGAAGCGGGAAGAGAAAGCCCTCAAATTGTACAATGAGCTGCTTGAAAAAGCTGAAAAAGAAGAATTCAAAAATGTTTTTAAGATGTTATGCCAAGAAGAAGCCAAGCATAAACTTGCCCTTGAAACCATGTACGATGATTATATGGCGGAGCAGGGAGACTAGATGCCTCTTTTAAAGAGATGGCGGATTTTTTGAAGTTACCGACTATTCCAAACCAGAAAAAGAAGTGTTCTGATTGTCTTCAGTGCCAGATGTGCGGTGAAACCAGATGCCGTATTTGCAGGAAAGACGTGCATAAAGAATCATCTTCCGGCTTGGGTACGGCATTCACCCACGGAGAATATCTGGCATGGAAGAAGAAAAAGGGAGAGGGTTTAAATGGCTGATTCAGTAAAGCTCTATACGCTCAGTACCTGTGGTCATTGCAAATCAACCAAGACGTTTTTAAATGAATGCAAGGTGGAATACGATTTTACCGATGTCGACCTGTTTCATGGTGATGAAAGGGCCGCAATACTGGAAGATGTCAAAAAATGGAATCCAAACTGTTCATTCCCCACAATCATTATCGGAGACAAGGTCATTGTCGGATATAAAGAAGACGAAATCAAGGAGGCTTTGGGGTTATGAGTGAGGTGAAGAAGTTTTATGGGTTATTAAAAAAAGCACAGGAACCCAAAGGGTTTTACTTCAGCAATGACAAGGAAATGGTTTTCAGCCTGATTCAAGGACTTCTCGACAACAAGAATCGCTATGGCTACATGTGCTGCCCGTGCAGGCTGGCTTCCGGAGATCGGGAAGAGGACAAGGATATTATGTGCCCCTGTATTTACAGGGAAGCGGATTTTGAGAAATACGGAAGCTGTTATTGCAACCTGTATGTTTCGAAGGAATGGAATGAGGGGAAAATTCCCCATGATTATGTTCCTGAAAGTAGACCCCCTTCCTTCTGAATATCAGCGTCTAAACCAAAAACGATTTCTCTGGAAAGGAATTCTCATATGTTTGTCCTCGGTTTACAGGGTAGCCCAAGAGCCAAAGGGAATACCAGCACCCTTTTGTCAACGTTTTTAGACGAGGTTGGAAGGCTCGGTGGGCGTGTACACGCTCTGGATGTAACCAAGATGAAAGTATTGCCCTGCCTGGGATGTGGCGTCTGTGAGAGGAAGGGATACTGTCCTCAGGATGATGATATGCAGGGAGCTTATCCCCTTTTGCGAAAGGCAGATCTGGTGGTATTGGCTACGCCTATTTATTTTTATGGGGCAACTGCACAGTTGAAAGCTTTTATTGACCGATCCCAGGCACTTTGGTCCAGAAAATATGTATTGGATCTGGAAGATCCGATGCGAAAATGGCGAAAAGGCTTTTTATTGGCTGTCGGTGCCACAAAAGGGAAGAATTTGTTTGACGGTACAAATCTGACGGCCAAATATTTCTTCGATGCCGTAGGCGCCGGTTTTGAAGGAACCTTGGGGTACAGGCATCTGGATAAAGTGGGAGACATTGAAAAACATCCTACGGCTCTGGCGGAAGCCAGGGAGAAGTCCGGAGAATTGATAACGCCTTTTTTGAAACGGGAAAAGATTCTTTTTGTGTGCACGGAGAATGCCTGCCATGCAAGCGTA
>FLOH01000679.1_pt1 | contig 65335 bp, 60 predicted proteins | sample 756751 | NCBI WGS metagenome assembly FLOH01 (sample SAMEA4026879, study PRJEB14308) | marine metagenome | biome: coastal water; material: water | depth 74 m
TACGCTTGCATAGATCCGTGCGATCGAGATAGGCGGTTCGACTGAAATCGTTTGCAAGCCCGACCAGGTGGTATTCGAACTCGCCACTCGCAAGCTCGATCATCAGCGTGTCACCGACCTGCAAGTCGTTGCGCTTGGCGAATCCGGCGCTGAGCACCGCTTCGCGGCTTTCCGGGCTGATCCAACGCCCACTCGTCAGCATCGGGTCGAACATTTCGGTGTCCGGCTCCAGCCCGTACAAGTCGATCTGCCACTCCTCGAGCTCACCCTCGACATAGATGCCGGACTCGGCGTCAGCGCTTTCCGCAACGACCGATGCAGAGAACGGCAGGCCCGCATCGCGGGCCTGCGTCGTTGACTCCCAGGCCCAAGGCTCATGGGTCGCCGAGTTGAACTCGTTGACCGAGTTCGCCAGGCTGGGAATCAGGAACGCAGCACCGACCGCAGCAGAGATCTGAATAACGACAGCCAACGTGCGTGCCGGGCGGTGTACCGATTGGCGAGTGGCGATCCGTGAGAACAGGCCCCCTGTCGGGATTCGGGTCGCCAGGCGATGCGTCCAGCGGTTACCGAACGGCGCGCCTTCGCGGTCGCGGAGTGCCTCGGCCAGCGGCAGTTTGGTCACGCCGCGGGCAGCCCGGGCGGCGACCAATCGCGCACCGAGCAGAACACCGATCGCGCTCCCGGCGATGACTCGCCAGTCGATTGCGAAGTCGGGCGTAATCCCAACGAACTCCTCGAGCACCATCCGGGCGATGAAGTTGCTAATCAGCACGCCGAGCGGCAGCCCGATCACCAGCGCCATTCCGGTGATGCCGAACGAGATCCGACGCAGGCGGCGGCGAAGCGGACGCGAGCGCCCGCCGAGCGCCCTCATCACAGCCACCTCGCGAGTGCGCTCGGTGATCAGGGTGTTGGTGGTCGAGGCCAGCAACACCAGTGCCACCAAACCGGCCACGATGCCGAGCAGGCCGATCAGTGTGCTGACCTGTTCGATGTCCTGATCGATCGGCGTCGAGCCGTCGGGCAGGTAGGTCGGGAACGTCGTATAGGTGTCGCCTCGGGGTTGGAGTACGAGGCGAACCTCGTCGCCGATCGCCCTCAGATCATCGATGCCATCATCGACTGCGGTGATAACGAGCCGGTTGGTGCCGCCATCTTCGGTGAGCGCGGTCACTGTGTCGAGCTGGGCGTAGAGCACATCGCTGTCCGACCACCACAAGGTTCCACCGTGCCCGACGATCTCGTAGGACGAGCCGTCGGCAACCAGATGATCTCCGATCGCGCCGAGCGACTTACTGGTGACCACTTCGTCGACGGCGCCCGGTAGGCGGCCGTCGGTGAGTTGCACGATGTCCATCGTCTGTGTGTCGAAGTCGAGCCCGACCAGGCGGGTAAGGAACCCATCGGACAACCGCACAGCGACCGTTGCCTGGCCTTCGGCAACAGCAACGTTGTCGATCTCGTTGATGAGCGCCAGCTGCGACTGGTCGAGCGATGTCGTGTCGACGACGATGTCGGCCAAACCCTGTCCCCCGGCGGCCTGGCGGAGCGTGGCGCCCGAGACGGTCGGGATCGCGAGCACGCCGATCGCTCCGACGGCCAGCGCCAGTGCAAAGACGCTCGCAAGAATTCGGCCAGGGGCCCGGCGGAACTGTCGAAGCATCGATTTCATGACGCCGCTCCCTGTTCGGTCACCGATTCGACTCGGCCGTCGATCATCGACACGATCCGATCGGCGGCACCGGCGAGGCTGAGGTCATGGGTGATAAAGATCACCGTGGTGCCCATGCGGGCCAATCCGGCCAACAGCTCGAAGACTGCATGGCCGTTGGCCTGATCGAGGGCGCCGGTCGGCTCGTCGGCGACGATCAGCGACGCACGCGTCACCGTGGCGCGAGCGATGCCGACCCGCTGCTGCTCGCCACCGCTCATCTGGGCCGGCAGCTTTTTGGCATGCCCGGCCAACCCGACTTGATCGAGGGCGGTGAGGGCAATCTTGTGGCGTTGACGGCGGCCGATGTCGGTGCCGAGGTCGAGCGCCAGCTCGACGTTCTCGACAGCTGTCAGCGTCGGCAGAAGGTGGAAGTCCTGGAACACGATCCCGACGTTGCCGCCGCGCCAGGCGGCCAACCGGTCGGTCTTCATTCGATCGATCCGGGTTCCGTTCACCACCAGCGAGCCGGAGGTTGGCTTGTCGATCCCGGCGATCAGAGCACCGAGCGTGCTCTTGCCCGAACCGGAGGGCCCGATCACTGCCACCAGCTCGCCGGATCGAATGTCGAGATCTACTCCACTGACACCGATCTGGGCAGCATCACCCTTTCCCCAGATTCGAGTGAGATCACGGGCTTCGACCAGTGAGGCGTCGGCTGTGGCGGGCGCCGACGGCGGCCGTACGAGGACAGAGGTTGTGTGCATGTCCCAATTGTCGAGATTTACATGCTCCGACAACATGTGGCGACCCGGCGAATGCGAGGTGGGGTTATCCCCCTGTCGTGCCGTCAGTTGTTGACTCAGTTCGTGTTTGCGACCGTCAGGAACACACCGAGTGGAGTCCTCGCTGCCCGCCTAACAGTGTTCATGCGCCGGTCGAGGTGCGGGCACGGAACGCCAGGAATACCAATGCCAACACGGCGACGCCCAGGGCGATTGCGACCAGCGGCCTCGAGTTCGACGATCCGTCGACTCCGTCCGATTCGTCCGACGGCGCGACGGTGGTCGACTCGGGCGGGGCGATGACCTCGTCCGAGGCCGTCTCGGTAGCAGGTGGCCCCGTGGGCGGTACTTCAGTGACGGCGACAACTTCGGGGGCGGTAGCCGGGGGCAACGTCGGTGCGGCGGTCGTGGGCGGGGGCAGATCGACGCTGACCGTGAAGACGAACGAGCCCGACAACACATGGCCATCCTCGGTGGCCACCGTGTACTCGATCCCGACCTGTCCTCCGGCCAGCGGCGGATCGAACTGCAGTCGGAACACCTTGTTGTCGTCGGTGACGGCGAACGGCAGCAGCAAATTCTCCTGCGGATCGAATGCCTCGAAGCCGTTGCCGATCAACGTGACCGGCAGTGTGAAGGCAACCGTGACTTCGCTCACCGGATCGCCGACCGATGCCCCATCGGTCGGAACGGAGTAGTCAAAATCGGTGTGCGCCACGGCCGGTTGGGCGAACACGACGGTCGCAACGACAGCCACCGCGCTGCCGAACAGGCGCGTCGCTGCGGCGAGGGTGAAACGCATTTGCTTGATCGTACCTGTACGCCTTTCGCCTACGCTGTCGCCCCGTGGGCCAGCATTCGCCGTTCTCGCTCGACACATTCGAGCCAACCTTCATAGACCCAGCCGCCGGGCGAACCCATCGCAAACGGCGACTCGCCCTGGCGTACCGATTGTTCGGCGCCCTGCACTGGGGTGAACAGGGTGACGGTCACATCTCCGCCCGCGACCCCGAGCGCACCGATTGTTTTTGGCTGCTGCGCTACGGCGTGGCCTTCGGCAAGGCGACGGTCGGCGATCTGGTGCTGGTTGGTCCCGACGGCTCGCTCGTCGAAGGCGATGGCGAGATCAACCCGCCCGCTTACTACATCCACATGCCGGTCCACGAGGCTCGTCCCGACATCGTCAGCGCAGTTCACACGCACACGCCCTACGGCACGCCGTGGTCAGCTTGCGCCGAGCCATTCTCGATGATCTGCCAGGAGGCGACTGCCTTTTACGAAGACCAGGTCGTGTTCGACGACGGCGAGGCCGATATCCAGAACCTCGAGGGAGGCAAGCGGGTCGCAGATGCGCTCGGAGCAAACAAGCTGGCGATCCTGCGCAATCACGGCACACTCACGGTCGGAGCCAGCATCGACGAAGCGATGGGCTGGTACCTGATGGCCGAGCGTGTCGCCGAGGTGCACTGCAAGGCCCCTCGGCCTCAGCCGATCAGCAACGACGACGCCCGCCGAGTGGCGACCACGATCAATACGCCCGGACAAGGCTGGAGAGCCTTCAACTGGACCCTCCGCGCCAGAATCCCAGACCCCACCGTCGTCGACTGATCGCAAAGGTGTCAGACAACACTCCGATCACCTTCCGATCACTTGGCGTAGGTAGTGACGCTTTCGGCTGCGTCGAGCAGCCAGCCTGGCCAAACGCCGATCAGCAAGGTGAATGCAGCCGCTGAGAATACGGCGACCCCCGTCGAGAACGGGACCGCCTCACGTTCGGTCGACTCCGCCCCGGTTTCGAGCCACGTGCTGACCATGATCCGCAGGTACAGGAACGCCGCCACTACAGCCGCCACCATGGCGATGATCGCGATCGCGTAGCTCTCTTCTTCGACTGCAGCCTGGATGACACCCCACTTGGCGATGAAGCCGGACGTGAGCGGAACACCGGCCTGAGCGAGCAGGAACACCGTGAGTGCCAGTGCAATCGTCGGACGCCGCTGGGCGAGGCCCTTGAAGGCGTCGAGCGACGTGTCTCCCCCATTGTTGCGAGCCACCAGCGACACGACGGCAAACGAACCGACCGTCAGCACGGAGTACAGCAACAGATAGGTGAGCACGCTCGGCATCCCGTCGTCAGGCGCCAGCTCGCCGGCATTATGACCGGCCGCCTCGACCCCGACCAGGATGAACCCCGCATGGCTGATCGACGAGTAGGCGAGCATCCGCTTGACATCGGTCTGAACGACCGCCAGTACCGACCCGATCACGAGCGACAGCACCGCCAACACCCAGATCGCGGGGCGCCAGTCGTCGCGGTGGAACGGGAGGGCGATGACGAGCACACGCAGCATCGCCGCGAACGCTCCGGCCTTGCCGACCGAGGCCATGAAGGCCGTGACATTGGTCGGTGCCCCCTGATACACGTCGGGCGTCCACATGTGAAACGGAACCGCAGCAACCTTGAAGCCGAGCCCGACGATCAACAGGGCGATGCCGGCCAGCACCAGCGTGTCCTTGCCGTCGAGCAGTACCGAGGTCTGGAATGACCCGATGATCTCGCCGATGTTCGTCGACTGGGTTCCGCCGTAAATCAAGGCGATGCCATACAGGAAAAACGCCGAGGCGAATCCACCGAGCACGAAGTACTTGATGCCGGCCTCTTGGCTGGTGGGACGCTCTCGATCGGAGGCAGCCAGCACGTACAAGGCGAGCGACAGTGTTTCGAGCCCCAGGAACAGCAGGATCAGATCATTGGCCGAACCCATCACGACCGCCCCCGTGGCGGCGATCAGAAACAGGGCGTAGACCTCGGGGCCGTCTTTGCCAGCGCGCCGCAGTTCGTCGTCGGTGACGAGCGCCACCAACAGAGTGGCGGCGCAAACCGTGATCGTGATCATCTGGGCAAACGTGTCGAAGGCCAACGCACCGCCGACCAGCGTCGAAACGCCGTCGTCGGTGATGTCGTTCCAGTTGAAGACTGCCAGCCCACCGGCGACAGCTGCCGTGAGCGCCGTGACATAGGCGTACAGCCCCCGCGGCCACCGAGGGGTCAACGCACCAACGACCAGCAGTACCAGTGCGCCACTCACGAGCGCTATCACAGGGCCGAGATGGAACCACTCGATCCCAGGGGCGAGGAAGAAATCATCCTGAGCGAGCATCACTCACCCTCCTCACTGATGGTCGCAACGGCGGCTGGCTGCGGTGACTCGTAGCCGGTCTTGTCCTCGACGTGGGTGATCAACGCATCGACGGCCGGCTCGATCCGCTCGAGGATTGGTTTCGGATACACGCCAGCGAACACGATCACGGCGATGAATGGCAGCAGCACGGCAGCTTCCTTGAGCTTCAGCTCGGCAAACGTTTTGTTGGCCTCGTCTGGCTCGCCGTGGAACACACGCTGATAGGCCCACAGCAGGTAAAGGGCGGCGAGGATCACTCCGGTGGAGGCGACAACCACATACCAGCGGGCCGACATGAAAGACCCGATCAGAATCAGGTACTCGCCCACAAAACCGTTCAAACCCGGGACACCGATCGACGAAAGCATCACGATCATGAAGGCCGCCGCGAATATCGGTGCGACACTTTGGATGCCCTTCAGGTCAGCGATCTGACGGGTGTGACGGCGCTCGTAGATCATCCCGACCAGGAGAAACAGCGCCCCGGTCGAAACACCGTGGTTGACCATCTGCATCACCGCACCTGTAATCGACTGCGACGTGACGGCGAAGATACCGAGCACGATGAAGCCGAGGTGGGCGACCGACGAGTACGCCACCAAACGCTTGAGGTCTTTTTGCATCGTGGCTGCAATGGCGCCGTAAATAATGCCGATCACCGCAAGGCTGAGCCACAGGTGGCGGCTCCAGAGTGACGCCTCGGGAAACAGGTAGAGGCCGAACCGCAACAACCCGTAGGTGCCGAGCTTCAACATCACACCTGCAAGCACGACCGAACCGGCGGTCGGCGCCTGAGTGTGGGCGTCGGGCAGCCAGGTGTGAAGCGGGAAAATCGGCACTTTCACGGCGAACGCAACGGCGAAGCCAAAGAACAACCAGCGTCCGGTCGAGGCCGCGAACTCGGCGTGCTCGGCGATCTCTACGAGGTCGAACGTGACGTGGCCGACACCGTTGCGGCTGGCGATGAAGACAGTTGCCATGATCGACACCAGCATGAACGCCGACCCGATCATCGTGTACAAGAAGAATTTGGTCGCCGCCTGGACACGGCCTTCGTAGCCCCAGCCGCCGATCAGGAAATACATCGGCACCAGCACGATCTCGAAGAACACGAAGAACAAGAACAGGTCGAGGCTCATGAACGAGCCCATCACGCCGGCCTCGAGCAGCAGCAGCCACGCCAGGTACGGCTTGTTCTTGGCGGGGTCGTCGTTGTGCGGGTCGATGCCCAGGATCGCCAGCGGGAACAGCACGCCGGTCAGCAAGATCAAGAACAGCGAGATGCCGTCGACACCGAGGTGCCACGAAATCCCCCACTGCTCGATCCACGAATGCTTCGACACGAACTGGAAGCCGCTCTCGTGACCGTTGAACTCGGCCGTGAGCCAGATGCTCATGGCTCCGGTCGCGACCGAACTGACGGCGGCCACGAGCTTCATGTACTCGGGGCGACGCTTCGACAGCAGGGTGATGATCACGGCCCCGGCGACCGGCATGAACACGAGCATCGACAGGATCGGGAAATCGAGGGCTTCGCCGTTCATCACAGCACCCCCCGGCCGATCACAAACCAGGCCAGAAGCAAAACGACGCCAACCCCCACGATGCCGGCGTAGTTACGCACGTTGCCGGTCTGCGTCTTGCGGATCTGGCCACCGGCGCCGCCGACGAGCTTGGCAACACCGTGAACCGCTCCGTCGACGACATTCTTGTCGAACCACGCGATCGCCTCGAACGCCTTGCGGCCGGGGCCGCCCATGAAGGCGCTCACGCCCGAGTCGTACTTCCAGCCGTCGGCGAGCAGCTGAGGCTCGACGGGCTTGACCAGCTTCTTGGCGTAGATGGCTACCGCCACACCGATGCCAATCAGGGCACAGGCGATCGCCAACAACGCCAGCAACTCCTTGTTGTCGTAGGCGCTCGTGCCGGCTATGTGCGCCTCACCGGCCTCGACCACCGGCTCGAGCCAGTGTTCCAGCTTGTGCTGCCAGCCGTCTGGGATGAAGCCGAATGCCGGCAGCTGGATCAGGCCGCCAACGGCAGCCAGCCCAGCCAGCACGACCAACGGAAACAGCATGATCGGGGGTGACTCGTGCGGCTTGAATTCGCCATGCGCCCCATGCGTCATTTCGTCCTCACCCTCGGGTGCCTCGGCAGCGTTGGCGTGGCTTTCCCACTTGGCCTCACCGAAGAAGACCATGATGACTTGGCGTGTCATGTAGAACGCCGTCAGCACGGCAGTGACCAGGCCGACCACGTACAGGATCGGGCCCCACGTGCCGCCCTTGGCGAGCGCAAACAACAAGATCTCGTCCTTCGACCAGAAGCCGGCGAACGGCGGCACTCCGGCGATTGCCAACCACCCGACGATGAAGGTGGCGGCCGTGATCGGCATCAGCTTTCGGAGGGCCCCCATCTTGCGCATGTCCTGCTCGTGGTGCATACCGTGGATCACCGAACCCGACCCGAGGAACATCAGCGCCTTGAAGAAGGCGTGCGTGACCATGTGAAAGATGGCTGCCACAAAGGCTCCCGAACCGACCGCCAGGAACATATAGCCGAGCTGGCTGACCGTCGAGTACGCCAGCACCTTCTTGATGTCGGTCTGGGCAACGGCGATCGTTGCGGCGAACAGTGCCGTCAAGGCACCGACGACAGCGATGATCGTGGATGCTTCAGGCGCAGCTGCGGCGAGCATCGGGTTCATGCGGGTCATCAAGAACACGCCTGCGGTGACCATCGTGGCTGCGTGGATCAGAGCCGATACGGGGGTTGGGCCCTCCATCGCGTCGGGCAACCAGATGTACAGCGGCAGCTGGGCCGACTTGCCGACCGCGCCGACGAACAACAACAAGGCGATGCCCGTGGCGGTCGACGTTGCCAGCGAGCCCGCCTCTGCGGCGCCGTTGAGGGCGTGGTAGCTGACCGAACCAACGGCCTCGAACCCGAGGAACATCGCCAGCATGAAACCCCAGTCGCCGACGCGGTTGGTAACGAACGCCTTCTTGCCTGCGGTCGCCGCCGATTCGCGCTGATGCCAGAACGAGATCAGAAGGTAGGAGCAGGTGCCGACCCCCTCCCAACCGAGGAAGGTGACCAACAGGTTCTCGCCGAGCACCAGAATCGTCATCGAGAGCACGAACAAGTTGAGGTATAAGAAGAACTTCGAAAAGTTCGGGTCCCCGTGCATGTAACCGACCGCGAACAGATGGATCAGGAAGCCGATGCCCGTGACGAACAGGCACATCGTGATCGACAACGGATCGGCAAGGAACGCCATGTCGATCTGCAGCGACGACACGGGGACCCATGAGAACAGCGTCTCGATGTGGGCGCGCTCGTGGGAATCCATCGAGAGCAGGTCGAAGTAGGCACCGACCGATACGACGAATGAGGCGAGCACCATCGCTGAGGCGAGATAGCCACTTTTGGGCTCGCCAAGACGGCGACCAAACAGCAGGATCAGCAAGAACCCGGCGAGCGGGAATGCGGGTATCAACCAAATGACATCGAGCATGGGTTATCCCTTGAGCTCCGCGAGGTCGTCGGCCGTCGCACCGGGGCGGCGGCGCAGGATCGAGATGATGATGCCGAGGCCTACGACCACTTCGGCGGCAGCGACAACCAGCACGAAGAACACGGCGGTCTGGCCATCGATGTTGCCGAATCGAACGGCGAGGGCAACAAAGGTGACGTTGACAGCGTTGAGCATGAGCTCGATGCACATGAACATGATCAGAGGGTTACGTCGCACCAGCAATCCGGTGGCACCGATCCCGAACAACGCCGCGCTCAGCACCAGATAATACGTAGTGGTAGGCACCACAGCCGCAAGCACAACAGCCTGCATCAGGCGCTCCCCTTCTTCTCTTTGCGGGTCAGCAAGACGGTGCCTGCAACCGCCACGATCAACAGCACCGACGTGAACTCGAATGCGAACACGTGGTCGCTGAACAGGTTGCGGGCCAGCGCCCGGATGTTCTGGTCACCGTCGGCACCGAGCGGAGTGCCCTCGGGAATGGTGTCCTTAGCTCCGACGATGGCGGCGACCAAGAGTCCAGAAACACCGGCTCCGACCACGGCCGCCAGTGGGCGCTGGATCGGGAATGGCTCGATCGAGAGGTCCTCGGCCTTGTCGACGCCGAGCAGCATGATGACAAACAAGAACAGCACGACGATTGCCCCGGCGTACACGATCACCTGCACGGCAGCAAGGAAATGCGCCCCTAGCGCCACAAAGTGCACGGCGACGCCAAACAGCGTCAGCACCAGCGACAAAGCTGCATGCACCGGATTGGGGCGCAATACCACGCCAAGCGCGCCGGCGATCACCATCGCACTGGCCAGGATGAAGACAACAAAGTCCATTACTGATCAGCCTCTGCTTGGGGAGCTTCGGGGGGGCGCTCGCCGTGGCCGAGCTCGTTGCTCCAGCCGACGACGCCCTGGAACGTGGCATCGCCCGAGGGCGAGGTGGCGCGCATCCAGCCGGAGGTCAGCTTGTCGTCGCCGTCACGCCAATCTTCCCATGGCATGTGCTTGGGCTGACCGTCGTCACCGACGAGCAGTTCTTTCTTGGTGTAGATCGCGTCCTGACGATTGGTAAAGCTGAACTCGAACAACTTCGTCTCGGTGATCGCCTCGGTCGGGCACGCCTCGACACACAAGTCGCAGTGGATGCAACGCAAATAGTTGATCTCATACACGAATCCGAATCGCTCGCCAGGTGAAGTGGGGTTCACCGGATCGTTGTCGGCGCCGCGCACATAGATGCACTTGGCAGGGCACACCCCAGCGCACAGCTCGCACCCGATGCACTTCTCCATGCCGTCTTCGTACCTGTTGAGTACGTGGCGGCCGTGCAGCCGCTCGGGCTTGTCGATCTTCTTGTCGTTGCCGACATCGGGGTCGCTGGCGTGACCCTTGCGCTTGGCCGCCCGGCCACCCGAGTACTCGGTGGTGACCTGCTTGCCGCCGAACAACCGGTGCTGGCGAATGGTGACTGCAAATCCGTCCAAATAGCCCATCAGTACGCAACCCCCTCACGTTCTCGGTTGCGTTTGCTCACCACGAGCGCCGCATTGAACAGTAGGTAGGCGACAAACAGCACAGCGACGCCGAGTGCCGCCGCCAACAGCACCGGGCCGAGCCCGTCGTACTTGTCGCGGGTCATCTGCAGCGCGGCCAGCACCAGGAACCAGCCGAGTGCGGCCGGGATCAAGAGCTTCCAACCGAAGTCCATCAGCTGGTCATAGCGCAGGCGAGGCAGTGTGGCCCTGAACCAGACATAGGTGTACAAGAAGGCGAGTGTCTTGAGGATCACCCACAGGGTGCCGCCAAACGGACCCGCAAAGCCGAGCATGTCGACGCCGCCCAGCGTGAGCGGCTGCGGTCCACCGAGAAACAGGGTGACGATAATGGCGCTCATCGTGATGACGTTCATGAATTCGGCCAGAAAAAACAGGCCGAACCGGATCGACGAGTATTCGGTATTGAAACCGCCGACCAGTTCTTGTTCGGCCTCGACGAGGTCGAACGGGGGCCGGCTGAGCTCGGCTGTCATGGCGATCATGAAGATCACGAACGGGATGAAGCCGGTGGCGACGATGTTCCAGTTGCCGATCCCGTCCTGCCCGCCGACGATGCCCGAGGTCGACAGCGTGCCAGACATCAACAACACAGCACCAAGACTGAGACCGAGCGCTGCTTCGTACGAGATCATCTGGGCAGTGGCCCGCACCGATCCGAGCAATGGGTATTTTGAGCCCGACGCCCAGCCGGCGAGCATGATGCCGTAGACGCCGATCGAGCTGAGGGCGAGCACGATCAGAATTCCGACAGGCGGGTCGATCAGCTGCACACGGGTGGTTTCGCCGAACCAGGTGACCGTTCCATCCTTGCCGTCGGTGAAGTCGCCCCCGAGGGGGATCACCGACCACAACAAGAACGCCGGCACAAACGCCAGGAAGGGCGCCACGCGGAACACCCACTTGTCAGCCTTGTCGGGCAGCAGGTCCTCCTTGAAGAACAGCTTCATGCCATCGGCGAGCGTTTGCAGAATCCCGAACGGGCCCGCCTTGTTGGGGCCGATCCGGTTCTGCATGCCCGACACGATCTTGCGTTCGAACCAGACCATCAGCATCGTGCCGATCAGACCGATCACGAAGATCGCCAACACCTTGGCGGCGACGATGGCAAGCACCTTCCACCACCACTTGTCGGTGTCGAGCAACGGATCGACAGCGAGCAACGAGGCAACCATCAAGTTCATGTGAGGCGCTCGATTCGTACGTCGGTGACAGCTGTCGAGCTGTCGACGATGTCGGTGATATCGGCGCCGGCCTGATTGAACGGCGCCCAGATCGTGCCACGCTGCACCGTGTCATCTGAGACCAGCGGCAGAACGACCGATCCCGAGGCACTGACAAGCCTGACCTCAGCGCCATCGGGTTCGCCGACACGATCGTGGTCGGCCGGGTGCAGGTGGGCACCGGCCCCGATCGGCAGTTTGGCCAGCGACGGCGACATCGTGGTCGAGACCGCCCGGTCGTACAGCTTGCGACTGACCACGAGCCGGTAGTCGTAACCACTCGGTTGAGCCTCGGTCGCTTCGACGCTCGGGAGCCCGCCGCCGGTGTTGACGGCCAGCACGCCGTCGGCACTATCGATCGCAGTAGGGGTTGCCGATGCATAGGCCGGCACGGTGGCGGCGATCGCTGCGGTCACGTCATCGATCGACGTAAACCCGAGGTCGTGGCCCAGTACCGACGCCAACTCGGAGGCGATCATCCAATCGGGGCGAGCGGTGCCATGCACGGTGACCTTTTGATTAAGCCGCGAAACGCGACCCTCGAGATTGGTCGTGGTACCACGCTGCTCGGCAAACGCCGCGGCAGGGAATACCAGGTCGGCCTGCTGGGTCGACTCGGACGGCAGCGTGTCGATCGAGATGACGTGTCGGGCGCCGGCGATCGCTCGCCGCGCCAGGTCGGCATCGGGGCAGTCGTTGATCGGATCGGCACCAAGCAGCACCAGCAGATCGAGATGGCCGGCGGCGGCAAGTCGAAGTGTGGCGAGCGCGTCGTGGTCGACGTCGACCGGCGCCAGCCCGAGCTGCAATGCGCCGACGACATTGCCGCGTCGTAGCGCAGGGAGCACCGTCGCGTTAGGCACCGCAGAGAGCACCGCCTGAACTGCAGCAAGGGCCGTGGCTTCCGACACTGCCATATTGCTTCGCCCTGCGACGAGCACGACATCTCCAGAGGCGATCTGGGCAGCGATCGTCGGATCGGCCAAGGTTTTGGCAATCTCGACCGGGCCAAGGCCAGGGGCATGCCGGATGCTGCGCCAGGCGTAGCGGGTGATACCGGTCGACTGCGACGAAAACTCGATGATCTTCGTGTGCCCATGAACGGCGGCATCACGTAGCCGCAGGTACAGGACCGGCAGCTCTTCTTTGAGGTCGGGGCCGACCAAGATCACGGTGTTGGCGGCGGCGGCCTGGTTGATCGTGGCGCGTGGAACACCCAGCAATTCAGCCGACAACCCGTCGCCGAGCTGTGCATCACGATGGGCGATACCGACAGCGTCGGCGAGCTGCGCCCAGGCAAAGGCGCCCTCGTTGGTGCCGCGGGCGCCGCCCAGCAGACCGATCGAACTGGCGCCGTCGATCAGCTGACGAGCCAACTCGAGCGCCGAGTTCCAGGAGGTGTCGACGAGACCAGCCTCGCTACGCACCAGTGGAACGCCGAGCCGATGGCCAGCCTCGATCGACTCGAAGTTGAAGCGACCGCGGTCACACATCCAGCCCCAGTTGACCGAATCCGAATCAGCACCGGTGTCGACACCCTGGAATCGCAATAACTCATCACGGCTGGAATGCACCGAAATACGACAGCCAACCGAGCAGCTTGTACAGGTCGACTCGACCTGTTCGAGATCCCAGGGGCGGGCCTTGAAGCGGTACGGCTTGGCCGTCAACGCACCGACCGGGCAGATCTGCACGGTGTTGCCCGAGAAGTAGGACGAGAAAGGCTCGTCGGGGAAGGTGCTGACCTGTGTGGCGTTGCCGCGCTCGATGAACTGGATCAGCTTGTCGCCGGCGACCTCGTCGGCAAAACGGGTGCAGCGATCGCACAGGATGCAGCGTTCGCGGTCGAGCAACACGTGCTCGCTGAGGGCGATCGGCTTTTCGTAGTGGCGCTTCTCTTCGACGAAGCGGCTCTCGCCCGGGCCGTGGCTCAGGGTTTGATCCTGGAGCGGGCACTCGCCGCCTTTGTCGCACACCGGACAGTCGAGCGGATGGTTGATCAGCAACAGCTCGAGGATGCCCTCTTGAGCGCGCTTCGCCATCGGGGTATTCGTTTCGACCTTCATCTCGGGCAACACCGTGATCATGCACGACGGCTGCAGCATCGGGCCGCGACCGGTATCGACTTCGACCATGCACTGACGACACATACCGACGGAACTCATGCGCGGGTGATAACAGAATCGTGGGATGTACTCACCCTCACGATCGGCTGCGGCGATGATCGTCTCACCCTTGCGGGCCACGATCTCACGCCCATTCAGCGTGATCGCAACCGCGTTCGGGTCCGGCTCGGGGATCGTCTCGACCGCTGTGTCGGCAGCCACGAGGTCGTCCTCGTTGGTCAGGTCGTTGTCAGGTTCGTCGCTCATCATTCGCCTCCCACCGGGGCCGCCGTGACTGGAATCATCGAGCGCACTTCACGTTTCGTCACCAATACAGCGAACTCCTCGGGAAACAGGGTCATCGCCGAGTGCACGGGCACATACGCCGACGGGCCGACGAAGCAGATCGTGGTCATCTTGTACGGAAACGGCACGGCATCGAGACCGAGCCGCTCGCTGGCGGCGTGCGGCATCTCGCCGGGACAAATCGACTGTCCGACCTCGCGGATCGTGTCGAGATCGGCATCGGTGCCGTTGCCGGCGACGATCCGCTCGAGAATGCGGTACAGCCAGGTGCCTCCTTCGCGGCACGGAACACACTTGCCACATGATTCGTGGGCGTAGAACTTCACGAGCGTCAGCGCCGCCGCTGGAATGTCGGTGGTGTCGTCCATCACGATCACGGCGCCCGACCCGAGCATCGAACCGGCACTGCTGGCCTGGCGTCCCTCGAACGGGATGTCGAGCTGATCGGCGACGAACCACGGGGCCGATCCGCCTCCCGGCACAAATGCCTTGAGCTCGTTGCCATCACGAATGCCCTGGCCGAAGTTCTCGCCATAGATCAGGTCGCGGAACGTGGTAGTTCCGTTGATAATTTCATACACGCCTGGGCGCTTGACGTGACCCGATACGGCGATCATGCGCGTGCCTGGTGATGTCTCGGTGCCGATCGCCGTGTATGCGGCGGAACCGTTGGCGGCAATAAACGGCAAGTTCGCCAGCGTCTCGACATTGTTGACGATCGTCGGCTGACCGTACAGGCCGATCGCGGCCGGGAAGTACGGGGGCTTCACACGAGGCATACCGCGCTCGCCTTCGAGCGACTCGATCAACGCTGTCTCTTCGCCGACGACATACGCACCGGCACCCCAGTGCAGCACGATGTCGACGCTGAAACTGTTGCCGAGAATGTTCTTGCCGATGTACCCGGCGCGATACGCATCGTCGAGTGCCTTGGCGACGCGCTCATGGGCCAGTGCCATCTCGCCACGGATGTAGAGGAAGCACTGCGACAGGCCGGCCGCGTAGCAGGCGATCAGGCAACCTTCGATCAGCTGATGCGGATCGAGCTCCATCAGTAGCCGATCCTTGTAGGTGCCTGGCTCGCTCTCGTCACCGTTGACCACGAGATACCGCGGCCACACGCCGGCAGGCGTGAAACCCCACTTGACACCGGCAGGGAACCCAGCGCCACCGCGGCCCAACAGGGTCGACTTCTTGACCTCGTCGGCCATTTCGGCCGGTTGCATCTCGAGCGCCTTGCGGAGCCCTTGGTAACCACCGCTCTCGTGATAACGATCAAGGGTGTACGAGTCGTCGTACTTGAACCGCGATGTGACGATCTGGGGACGATCACCGTCGTCGAAGTACCCGGCTGCCCAGGCGTACGTGCCGTGTGCACCCATCACTCACCACCTGCCGGAACGATCTCGATCCATGCAGGGCCCGACGTCACGTCGTCTGGATGCTGCGCACCCACTGCCCGGTCGGCGGGAATTTGCTGACGGTTACGGCCCAACGTGCCGTGCGGCGGAATCTCGTTGTCGAGCTTGCCGGCACGCAGATCGTCGACGAGTTGATCGAAGTCGGCGGGAGTGACACGAAATCGATGCCGATAGTTGACCTGCAACGTGGGCGCCTCGGTACACGCTGCTTGGCATTCGGCGTGCTGCAGCGTGATCAGCCCGTCGGGCGTGGTGCTGCCGGCCTTGATACCGAGTGTGTGCTCGGCGTGGTGCAGCAGTTGCTTGGCACCCAGCAGGGCGCACGACAGCGTGCCGCACATATTGATGAGGTACTTGCCAGTGGGTTCGAACCGAAACATCTCGTAGAACGAGGCGGTGCCGTACACCTCGGCAGGCGTGACATTGATCAGTTCGGCAATGTGACGCATCGCTTCTTCTGTGACGTACCCGTTCTGTTGTTGCGACAGATGCACGAGCGGAATCAACGCCGACTTCTGCTTGGGATAGCGAGCGATGATCTCACGCGCCAGCGCCACATTCGAATCATTCAAGCGACTCATAGTTCACCTCGGTCACGGAGTGTCATCGGTCGACCTCGCCGAGGACTGGGTCGACGCTGGAGATCACGGCGACAGCATCGGCGACAAGGCCGCCACGCATCATGTGCGGCAGGCACTGAACGTTCACGAATGATGGGGCCCGCACATGCATTCGGTACGGAGTTGGCGAACCATCGCTGGCGATGTAGCAGCCGACCTCACCGCGCGGGCTCTCGATCCCCACATACACCTCGCCCTCAGGCACCTTGAAGCCCTCGGTAAAGATCTTGAAGTGATGAATCAGCGCCTCCATCGACTCGTCGATCCGGGCGCGCGGCGGCGGTGTGACCTTCTTGTTCTGGATGCGATAGTCACCGATCGGCATCATGTCGAGGATCTGGCGAACGATCTTCATCGACTCACGGATCTCGTTCAGGCGAATCGCATAGCGGTCGAACGCGTCGCCATACGACCCGACGATCACATCGAACTCGACCTGGTCGTAGTGCAGATAAGGCATATCGCGACGCAGGTCCCAAGCGACACCGGTCGAGCGCAGGATCGGCCCTGTGGCACCCAGCGCCAACGCTTCGTCGGGGGTGATGACACCGACCCCTTGTAACCGTTCGCGCCAGATCGGCTGACCGGTCATGAGAATGTCGTATTCGTCAAGGCGCTCGGGAATCAGGTCGAGCAGTCGCAGCACATCGTCGCGCCATCCCGCAGGCAGGTCGGCGGCCACACCGCCAGGACGGATGAAGTTGTGGTTCATCCGCAGCCCGGTGACCTTCTGGAAGAAGCGCAGCACTTCTTCGCGTTCACGCCAGCCGTAGATCATCATCGACACGGCACCGAGGTCCATGCCGTTGCTGGCCATGAACAACAGGTGGCTACTCATGCGATTGAGCTCGCTGAGCAGCATCCGCATCCAAACTGCGCGCTCAGGAATCTCGCCGTCGATGCCGAGCAGCTGCTCGGTGGCCATCGAGAACACCAGCTCGTTGTTGAACGGGCTGAGATAGTCCATTCGGGTGACGTTGGTGCCACCTTGCATGAACGTGAGCTGCTCGCCGGTCTTCTCCATACCGGTGTGCAGGTAGCCGATTATCGGCTTGCAGCGCAGCACGGTCTCACCCTTCAGCTCGAGCATCAGTCGCAACACGCCGTGCGTCGACGGGTGCTGCGGACCCATGTTGAGGATCATCGTCTGATCCTCATCAGGATCATCCGGCATGTCGCCGAGCTTGGCGACCTCGGCCTCGCTCATACGCAACACCGAACCAACTTCGCGCATAAGTTCGCGGGCGGTCAGCTCTGACCGCCCCCGCATCTCCTGTGCGCCCTCGTCGCGGATCGTGGCCGTCATGAGTTGGCCCCCTTGAATTGCACGGGGATCTTGCCGATTTCGTAGTCCTTGCGGAGCGGGTGGCCGATCCAGTCCTCTGGCATCAGGATCCGGGACGGGTCGGGGTGATCGGTGAACTCGATGCCGAACATGTCGTACACCTCACGCTCCATCGCCTCGCTGCCGGGATGGACGTCGAACAGAGTCGCGATGACGGCATCGTCGGCTGGCACCTGCAGACGCAGCCGGATCCGGCGACGATTTGTGATGTCGAGCAAGTTGACGACGACCTCGAATCGCTCGGGCGTGACGCCAGCGGGAAGCGGTCGGCGCATGTAGTCGAGATAATCGACCGCGGTAAGATCGGCGCACATCGCATAGCCCTCGTCGGCGAGCGCCTTGACGACACCGACATACTGCTGGCGGGTGGGGTGGATGACCACCTGGCCACGGCTGTCGCTAACGGGGCAGCCGTGCATCTCGGCAGCCGCCGCGACCATATCGCCAGCCGCGTCGGTGGTGGGATCGGCGGTGTCGCTCATGTCACTTGAATCCGAGCAAAACCGGAGTAGAGGTGCGGGCGATCTGTTCGACATGCAGGTTGGCGCCAGCACCGGTCTCGCTACGGCGGCGAAGGATCTCGCCGTCCTCGATCTTCTGATGCAGGGTCTCGATCGCATGGATCAGCGTCTCGGGTGTTGGAGGACAACCCGGGGCGTACACGTCGACGGGCACGATCTGATCGACGCCCTGAACGATCGCATAGTTGTTGAACATGCCACCGGAACTGGCGCACACACCCATCGAGATGACCCACTTCGGTTCCATCATCTGGTCGTACACCTGGCGCAGCACCGGGGCCATCTTCTGGCTGACCCGGCCGGCGACGATCATGATGTCGGCCTGCCGCGGCGATGCGCGGAAAACCTCCATGCCGAAGCGCGATATGTCGTAATGCGCACCACCGGTTGCCATCATCTCGATCGCACAGCAAGCCAGGCCAAACGAGGCCGGCCATGACGAGCGTGAACGGGCCCAGTTGACGAGGTCTTCCAGGCGACCGGTGATGACGTTATGACTCAACCCGCCAATTCCTTCAGCGAGTACATCGTCGACGACTCTCACGGGGCCTCCTAGGCGGCTTCCTCGGTGTTCGCTCCCCCAGCGGTCACCCGATCGACTCGGCCTTCGAGGCCGACCCGTCGAATAGTGGATGATGAATCACGAGCGGCCGACACCATCGCCGCGTCTTGCTCGAGGCTGCGATAGCCGTGGAGTGGTCCCCATTCCAATCCACCCCGGGCTACCTCATACACAAAGGTCAAAAAGAAAATCACCGAGAAGACGACGACCGCCCAGAATCCAAACTCGCCGACCGTGGCGCGCTCGACGGCATATGGGTAGATGAAGATGATCTCGATGTCGAACATGATGAACAACATGGCGACGATGTAAAAGCTGACCGGAAAGCGGTCAGGTGGTTGGCGGCTTGGAACAATTCCGCACTCGTATGGCGCCTGCTTGGCGGCTGACGGGCGACGGGGCGCCAACAACCGCGAAGCGGCGAAGCTCAGGCCACCGAACGCGGTGGCCAGAATCATCAAGACGACGAGCGGCAAGTATTGGCCCATAGCTATGCGACCACCATCGCCTTGCGCTCTAGATTTTCGACCACGAACCGGTCACGACGATGCAGCAGGAAGCACATCGCCAGGAACATGATCGTCGATCCGATCGCGATGTAGGCGGCGGGCTGCCGCAGCGAACCGAGGTCGCGGACCATATAGACATACTGGCGCTGGCGAGTGGTGTCGACCTCGGAGGCTGTCGGAGCGCGACCCGGCTCGCCGAGCAACGGCGAAAACGGTGCCACTTCGACCAGGGTGTAGTACGGCTTGTGGAAGAAGGCGATCTGATCGAACTCGCCGTTCGGTCCGAGCTTGGGATACGCCGACTCTTCAGGAGGGTCGACCTCGTATACGGCGGTCACGTCGAACTCGCCGGGACCAAACGCTCCCTCTTCTTCGAGGAACACGCCGGCTGAGGCCTCGGCCTGACCAAACTCGGGGGCGGAATCCTCCACCCTGGTCCAACCTTGGCTGAGAAGCCGAGTTTCGACGGCCGCCGCTGCTTCGGCCGGGTCGGTCTGCGAGGTCACCGAGATTGGCTCGTCGAGCACACCTGCCTGATAAAGCAGGTCGACTTCTTGAATAACGGTGCGGCCCTGGACCTGTGTCCACGCCGGCGCATCACCCTTGAGGCCGATGCCGTAGATCCACCAGACGATGCCCATCAGGGCGATCCAGCCGACGAGCCCGGTGAGGGTGATCAAGAAGCCAAGCCGGGCACCGAGGTTGGTGCCGAGGATCAGGTAGATCGATCCCATCCACACGATGGTCCCGATGATGACGGTGAGAATGCCGCGGAGTTCGGGCTCCCAGTTGATAGCGAGGATTGTTGACAGCATCAGAGACTCCGCACGTATTCGACGATGGCCTGGATCTGCTCGCTGGTCAGCATCGCCCCGAACCCTGGCATACGTCCACTGCCCTGCGAAGCAACGCCGTACTTGGCGCCGAGGGTCGATCCGTTGGACACGAAGTCGATCATGTCGGCCTCGTTCGGAAAGCGGGCGTTCGTGGAACCTCCGGTGAGGTTCCAGCCGAACGAACCCTGACCCGGCTCGCCGGGATCGCCCCAGCTCCAGCCCAGGGTGTGACAACGGGCGCAACTGTAGGCACCGCTGGCTAGATCGAGATTGAACAACGCTTCGCCGTATGACGAGTACGTGCCGTCGGCGACGGCCTTGTTGGCGAGCGTGTCGATGTCGTTCTGGGTTGCGGCGGGAAGGTTGCCGGACGGGCAGGTCTTGATGTCGTCCTCGCCCAGCCCGCAGCCCTCACGATCGATTTGGATGCTGTGCATATAGGCCAGCAGCGTGTCGATCTGCTGATCGTTCATGGGGCCGCCACCGGCGACACCCCATGGCGACATCGGCGAGAACGGGCGGCCGTAAACCAAGATGAACCGTACCTCTTCCTCGGAGAAACGGTAGAAGATCGTGTTGAGCGCCGGTGCGTTCCAGGCGACCGAAGTGACCTGTTGGGTGGCCGGGTCGGTGAGGTTGTACGGGGCAGATCCTCCGTTGCCGCTCATGCCTCCGTGGCAACCCGAGCAGTTGAAGCCGCCATCAGCGGTCGGGGCGAACAAGCGCGAGCCCCACTCGACGAAGATCTCCTCTTTGGCGTCTTGGGCGCCGGCCAAACGGGCCGGCTCGAGAATCCAGTACAGCGGCAATCCGATCACGATCACCACCAGCAGGATCACACCGGTGCCAAGCACGCGGGTCAGCCGCGGACCCTCGAGGATTTCGTCTTCGTAGAACTTCTGGCGGTTGGCTGCGACCTCTTGCTCGGAGCCGAGTTCGTCGCGCGACTGGCGCAGGTTCAAGAAGGCATAGACCACCCACCCGCCGAGAATGACAGCGAACAGCAACCAGGCGATCGAGGTCGTGGTAAGTGCGATCATCAGTGCTCCGATATTCCGACGCAGTGCGGACCCTCGGCCTCTTGGCCAGTGGTGTTGGTGCCGATCGGCTGGCCCCTCACAATGATGCCGGTGTTGACCGTGACATCACCGGCGACCGAAAATTCGAGTGGGAAGTGGTCCATGCCACGCGGCGCAGGGCCGCCCTTCTTCTCGCCGACACGGTTGTACTGCGATCCGTGACAACCGCACTCGAACCACTGGCTCGACAAACATTGCGGAACGCGGCAGCCGAGGTGTGGGCACTTCTGGTAGGAAGCAATCAAGCCCTGTTCGAGGCCAGGTATCAAACTCGAGGCATACAGGCCCTCGGCCTTGGGGATCGCGTCGACCGGATACTCGGTGATCCAGGCCCGAGCCTCTGGCGCATAGAAGAAGCCATTGCCGGCGCGGATCCCAGCGACGATGTCGTCAAACCGGCCGACCGAGACCTTGCTGCCGAACCCGCCGACCTTGGTGGGCCAGAGGAAGGCGACGAAGCTGGCCGCCCCAAACGTACCGAGCCCTGCCGCCATCAACGAGATCGTGGCGCGGTTGAAAAACTGGCGGCGACTGACGCCGAGCGCATCAGGGTCGGGCGGCACCCAAGCGGTGAGGCCGGAGTCGTGCTGGACCGGGGCAAGCCCGCCTTCGACGCGTGCGGCTACTCCGGCAGCCTCTACGTCGGCCGCCCGCGAAGTGTTCGACTCGGCGGCAGAGGTGGCAGCCGCCCGAGCGACGCGGTCGCGCTTGGTCGTTTCGGCAGACAGTGCGCCTGCCCCTCGTACGTCGGTGCGGCGTGCGAGCGTGATGAAGGCCAGCGCGCCCAGCACTACGGCGGCGGCGATCGCAATGATGATGACGGCGGTTGCGTTCATGATGTGTGCCTCCTCTGCGTCACAGCTCGAAGAACAAGCCGTCGCGCCATGGCAGGGTGAAGTTGAAGCCAGGGCCTCGGAAGAACGACCCGATCATGACGAGCACGGCCCAGAACATGATGTGCACGGTCATCAACGAGATCGCAAACTTGCGATCCTCTGGCTTGTTCGATGGGTTCTTGTCGATGTACGGAGCGAAGATCAGCACGATCAGGCCGACCCCTGGGATGGTGACACCGGCGATCATCGGGTGGAACATCGTGAGCAACTCTTGCAGGCCCAGGAAGTACCACGGCGCCTTCGACGGGTTGGGAGTCTGGTTGGGATTCGAGTGCTGAAGCAGCGGGGCGTTGACCCAAACCGCGAACAGGAAAAGGAAGGCGGTGCAGGCCAGGGCGGCGACGAACTCGATTGCCAGAAGGTGCGGCCAGGTGTGGACCTTGTCGACCGGCTGAGACTTGACATCTTGGATCGAGCCCGACTTGACGACCGTCAACAGACGCTGCGTGTGACCACCGGGTCCGGCTCCGACAGGGACACCGCCACCGCCAGGGGCAGCGGCGACGGCAGCTGCCACCTTGTCCTGCACTGCGACGCCACCACCCGGGGCTGCGTCTTCGCCCGATGTCTTGGACTTGGCGGCGCGGCTGCGTTCGAGCAGGTGAGCCGGAATTCGCGAATCGCTCGCGGCCGCGGCGGGCTGCTCGCCGCCAGCAGGGGTTGCCGGGGCGGCCTCCGAGGCAGATTTGTCGCGGGCCGCCTGGGCCCGCTTCAAGAGATGTTCGGGGATCTCAGTCATCTGCCACTCCTCCGATCACAACTGCCCACTACGGCGATCACAACAGGCCATCACAACGGCGATCACAACGGCCCACTGATTCCGCCGTCCTTGCGGACTCGCCAGAAATGGATCGCCATAAAGATGACAATCACGAACGGAAGGAACAACACGTGCAGCACATACCATCGCAGCAGTGTCTCCGAGCTGATCTCGGCACCGCCCAACAAGACGAATCTGACGTCCTGACCGAAGACCGGCGTGTAGCCCATCATGTTGGTGCCCACGTTGACCGCCCAATAGGCGAGCTGGTCCCACGGCAGCAGGTAGCCGGTGAACGACAGCAACAAAGTGAGCTTGAGCAGCATCACGCCGATCACCCAGTTGAACTCGCGCGGCGGCTTGTAGGCGCCGTGATAGAAGACGCGGGCCATGTGTAAAAACACAGAGATCACCATCAGGTGCGCGCCCCATCGATGCATGTTGCGTACCAGCAGGCCAAACGTGACCGAGGTCTGAAGGTTGGAGATGTCGTTCCACGCCGACGTGGCCTCCGGACGGTAGAAGAACATCAAGAAAATGCCCGTGACCGTGAGATGGATGAACAAGAAGAAGCTGAGCCCACCGAGGCACAGCGTGTAGCTGACCTTGACGGCGTGACGCTTTACCTTGACTGGGTGCAAGTGGTACAGCACCGAGTTCATGATGACGTAACTGCGGTTGCGAGGGCTGTCGCTGTAGCCCTTGCGAAAGATCGAGCCGGGCCGGAAGATGCTCGACCAGACCTGACCGCCCTGCACGCCGTCGACGGCCCGCTGGGCGCGTTCCTTGGCGGTGGGCTTCGGCGTGTCGTCAATGATCTTTGCCATATTGATGTCTCGCTATGTCTCGCTCAGAGCCTCATGCCATAGCCGTAGCCATGGCTGTTGTTGCGGGCATGGAAATCGCCGGCGGCGGTCGGCTGGCCGATCTTGCCGAGAATGATTACGCCGGTTGGGCAGCGGTCGACGCACAGGGCGCACCGCGTGCATACGTCGTCGTCGATAATGAACACGAATGCGTCCGACGGATCGAGACCAGGCTGCTCGGTGCCTTCCGCCTCGACCACGGCGTCGGTGTTGATCATGTGGATGCACTTCCACGGGCAGATGTCGACACATCCTTCGCAGGAGATGCACTCGCTCTGATCGATGTGGATGAACTGCTTGGGCTTGACGGCGCGGGCGAGATAGTCAGCGTCGACCTCGACGAGTGTGTACTCGTCGGTGTACGGCATCATCGGTGGATTTGCGTCGGTCTTGGCCATTTCAGTGTTCCCGGCCGGGTCAGCCCTTCTTCACGAGCGGGCGGCCATAGGTGCTGGTCTCGAGTTGCTTCGTGACAGTGTCGCCACGCTTTTGCCACCAACTCCAGATGAACAACATCAGCCCGAAGAAGTAGAGGTGGATCAAGACGACAATGATGTCTCGAACTGCTTCGTACTGGAGGGTGATCGGGTTCCACCCCCCCAGCGGCTCGGGCTTCAAAATGTCGAATGGCCCGTAGATGATGTTGGTTCGGTTCCAGCCGAGGTTCTTGTCGGCATGGTCGATCCATTGGTGCGGCACAACACCGAACGACAAGAACATCACACCGAAGGCGTAGACCGAGCCGAGCATCGCCTCGCCCCACGAGAACGGGGTGCCCTTGGGACGCCGCTTACCGTACGGGATCGCCAAAAGGGTGAGCACGGTGGCGGCCAACAACGACAACAAAAAAGCGGTGTTCACACCCGGGATCGCCTTGCCCTCCAAGGGATTCCACCAGTTGAAGGCGATCATCGGGATCGTGGTTCCCTTTCGCTTGTGGGTCGTGTTGTCATCGTGGTCGTGTTGTCCTGTTTACCTGGTCGCGTGACGGCTCGGAACACTACCGGGGCAACCCGGTAGATGGTTCGTTAGCGATGGCACAAAGTCGCTTGCCGCACTGTAGTCGCCCGACGTGTCGCAGTTACATCTCGTGCGCCGAACAGTCTGGCGCGGCGGGGAGGTTGTGCAAAAGTGCACGCGACCGACGACCGGTCGTTGCCGATTGTTCCGCGATCGATCCAACATCGATCGCCACGTCGATCCCGACATTCATGATGGAGAAATTCAGGAAAGGGTGGTTGCCGCGTCTATCGTTTCGGAAGTTCGACACGATGTTGCGCCCGGCCGGGTCGTGGCGTCGCGAGCGTGACCAAGAATCTGTTATCAGAGATCGCGACCAAGACATCGTGACCAAGACATCGTGACCAAGACATCGTGACCAAGACATCGTGAGAGGACGAGCGTGACCGAAATCCCCGAGCACCTGCTGAAGCGAAGCCGCGAGCGCCGCGCCGCGGGCGGTGCCGGCGACGAGGTCGCAGCTGCGACGCCTGCCACTACAACACCGGCCACCACTGCCAGCTCTGCTCCGGCATCTGCGCCCGGATCCGTCGCCCGCGCCGCCGCCCCTACCCCAGCGGGGCCTCCGCCACCCAAGCCCGACAGTGCCGTGGTCGCCGCCTACAAGGCACGCCGTCGCATCCCGTTCTGGGCGATGGTCGCCCTCAGCGCCCTGCCAGTGTGGGCATTCCTCTATGTCCGAGCCCTGACACAATCACCTGTCGAGGCGGCCGGTCCACTCGGCCTCGGCGCCGAGGTGTATGGCGGTTGCGCAGCGTGCCACGGCGCCGACGGCGGAGGGCTTGTCGGCTACGCCTTCACCGGCGGTGAAGTACTCGACACATTCCCCCACATCGAGGACCAGCTGCGCTTCGTCTACTTCGGAACAGCCAACTACAACATCGCCGGAGTCGATGTGTACGGCAACCCCGAGCGCCAGGGAGGCGTCCACGTCACCGGCGAGAAGGGCCCGATGCCACCTCAGGGCGAGGCGGGCGGCGGCGGTCTGCTCGACTTCGAGATCCTTAGTGTTGTGTGCCACGAGCGCTACGCCCTGGGCGGTGCCGACCCGACCGGCGAATACGCTGCCGAGTTCGCTCAGTGGTGTGCGGGAGATTCAGAGATCTTCGTCGACCTCGAAGCTGGCGGAAATCTCGCCACGCTGCACGAACGGTTCGACGCCATCTTGCCGATCGGCGACGCACCAGCGGCGGGTTCTGCTGCGACCGGGTGAAATTGCCATGAGCGGTTGCCCTCTATGACCGCTCACCCCTCGGCCACCGCTGACGTCCTGGTAATCGGCGGAGGACCCGGCGGGTCGGCTGCCGCCGCACTGCTGGCCCAGCGCGGTCACCGCGTGATCGTGATCGAGCGCAAAGTGTTTCCACACGCCGATCGTTCCGGCGCCTTGCTCACACCCCGCTCGTTGACAGCGCTGCGCCAGTTCGAGCTGCCTCAACTCGAGCAATTCCACCGCGTCCGGCACGTCCGAATCACCAGTGAGGGCCGATCCACGTCGACCACCTGGCCGAACCATCCCCAGTACCCGCAATATGCGGCGGTGGCATCGCGTTCGGCGTTCAACCAGCAGCTGATTCGAGCCGCCGTCGCAGAGGGCGCCACCGTGCTCGCCGGACACGATGCGACCGACCCGATCGTCGAACGCGGGTTCGCCCGTGGCGCCAATGTCACCGCACCCGACGGCACGACATTCGAAGCGAGGTCTGAATACACGATCGTTGCCGACGGCGCGAACAGCCGCTTCGGTCGAGCGCTGGGTACCTTCCGCAGGCCGACTTGGCCGTACGCACTCGGCCACCGAGCGACCTATCTGTCACCGCTGCACGACGCCAGCGAAATCGAACTGGTGGTCGACCTGCGCGACCGGTCTGGCACGCCGATCACCGGCTATGGCTGGATGCTGCCGGCTGGAGACGGCCACGTCACGGTCGGGGTCATGATGATGTCGACGTCGCCCTCATTTCAGGTCGTCAACCCTGCCCATCTGCTCGCGCGGGTGATCACCGACCACGGTGCCCGCTGGCACCTTGCCACCGAACCGGTCGCCCCCGGCAGCGGTGGCCGAGTTCCGCTGGGGATGTCGGTTCAGCCATCGGCCGGTCCGACCTACCTCTTGATCGGCGATGCCGCGGGAGCCGCAAATCCGCTGTCAGGGGCGGGTATCGAAGCGGCACTCGAAACCGGGGCGTTGGCGGCAGGCGTCGTCGACGAAGCGTTGCAGACCGGAACATCGGCGGCCCTGCAGCAGTACTCGCAGCTGCTCTCGCAGCATTACGAATCGTTCTACAAGGTCGGTCGGCTGACAACCAGGGTGCTCGGTCAGCCCACGATGTCGCGCCGCATCAATCGACTTGCTGCAACACGACGACCCGCCGCCGATGCATTTCTGCGGCTTGCCACCGGCGAGCTGCGTCCGGGCCGAGCAGGCATCGCCGAGCTCGCCTACCGAGTCGGGCGCACGATCAGTATCGTCGCCCCGGACGCATGACCGTTCAGATCCTGCCTACTAAATACTGAGGGTGCGGTGCCGGCGCCGCAGCGTGACCACCGACAGCGCCAGGATCACCGGGTAGATCTCAAGGCGACCGAGCAACATCTGGCCCATCGTCACCCACCGCGCCAGGCGCGGCAGTTCCAAAAAATCGTGGGCGGGTCCGACGTCGCCGAGGCCCGGGCCCACGTTTCCGAACGCGGTTCCGGCCGCCGAGAACGAGGTCACGATGTCGGGGCCCGTGAGAGCGATCACCAGCGCCCCGCCGCCGAATGTGGCGAGTGCCAGCACCATAAATCCGACGATCTTGTTGGCGGTACGGTCTGGGACGATCGCACCCCCGATCCGTACCGGACGCACAAGACGCGGGTGCAAGTGACGCAGCGCCTCGCGATGGGCGTAGCTGGCGATCGCCAGCACGCGGATCAACTTGACCCCGCCGGCCGTAGACCCGGCCATGGCGCCGATCGGGAGCAGCATGATGATCACTGCCTGGGCGGCCTGCGACCAGCCGCCGTAGTCATCGGTCGCGTATCCAGTGGTAGACACGACCGAGGTCGTTGCGAAGAAGGCCCCACGGATCCGGTCGGCGATCGAGCCGGGTGCGTCGTTGACGACGAACAGGATGGCGGCGACGGCGATCACGATCACCGTGTACAAGTGAAACTCTTTCGATCGCAACAACGGACCCGCGCTCCCCCGGATCAGCCGGTACAACAAGGTGAAGCTCGATCCGGCGAAGAACATCGCCACGATCGCGATCCATTCGATCGCTACAGAATTGAAATGCCCGATCGACGCGTTGTACGGCGAGTACCCACCGGTCGACACCGTAGTGAAGCTGTGGGCCACGCCGTCGAACAGATTCATACCAGCGACCATGTAGGCGAGCGCCAACACGACCGTGAACCCGATGTAGACCCCCCAGAGGCGGCGCGCCGTCTGACGTACCCGAGGCGTCAGGCGTTCGCCGGTGGGTCCCGGCGCCTCTGCCTCGAGCAGGCTCATCCCGCCCGACCCGACGGTCGGCAACACAGCCACCACCAGCACGATCACGCCCATCCCCCCAATCCACTGGGTGGTCGCCCGCCAGAACAACACCCCCGGACCGGTGCTCTCGATCGGGCGCAGCACGGTTGCTCCGGTGGTGGTGAACCCCGAGATCGACTCGAACATGGCGTCGTCAAAATCGGGAATCCATCCCGTGAGTACGAACGGCAAGGCACCCACGACCATCAGCACCACCCAAGCTAGAGTGACGGTGACGAACACGTCGAGGATCCGGATCTGGCGCGGCAACTTGGTGAACCGCCATGCCGCAAACCCGACAGTCGTGACCACAGTCCCAATCACCAGCAGCACCGCGACGTCGGGGCCGTCGCGCCAGATGTCGACGACACCCGACGCGAGAATCCCCATCCCGGCGACGGCCAGCGTGAGCCCAACGACATGGCCGATCAGAGTCTCGTACGAGCGGCCCCACCGCTCGGTGATGTCGCTGACCGCGGCAGACTTCCTTCGCTGGCTCACCGATGCCGCTCCAGGATCATGTGGCGAACACCCGCCGCACGTCGTTGAGCGCCGACGGACGGGCAAACAGCACCACGCTCTCCCCCGCATGCAGCTCGGTGTTGCCGCGGACGATTTCGCTAGTTCCGTCGACGCGCACGACCGCTCCGAGCAGCACGGATCGCGGCAGGTGCAGGTTGCGGACGACCGCCCCGTCTCCTGGGCTACCGGCGCCGATCACGAACTCGTCGACCTCGACATCGCTCTCGAGGAAAGTCGCGACCGACGATGCCCCACCGCGCATCTGGCGCAGTACGGCGTTGGCCGACGCGGTACGCGGGCTGAGAGCGGCGTCGATCCCGAACTGGCGAACCAACGGCAGCAGCGCAAGTCGGTGCAACACCGCCACGGTAAACGCCTCGCTCTCGGCCGCCGCGAACGCACAGGCGAGCACGTTGGAAGTGTCTTCTCCAGTCGCCGCGATAACGACGTCCATGGTCGACAACGATTCTTCGGTCAGCAGGTTCGTGTCGGTGATGTCGCCCTCGATGATCGTCACTTTGCGCAATCGCTCGGCGAGCGCTGTCGCCCGCGCATGATCACGTTCGATGAGCGTGACTTCTGCGCTGCGCGTCAGATGTTCGGCCACCCGGGCGCCGACCGCGCCACCGCCCAAAACCATCACGCGGCGGACGCGCCGGCCAGCGGCGTCGAGCGCCTGGAGCACTTCATATTGACGGCTCTCGTGGGTGAGCAGCCGCACGTGGTCGCCGGCACGCACGGCCAGATCGCCGCGCGGGATGATCGTTTCACCGTCGCGCGTTACAGCACCGAACAAAAACCGCCAATGGTCGACCGACGCAATGTCGGCAAGCGTTTGATCGACCATGCTCGACTTCTCGCCGACCACGACACCGAGCACGACGAGATTGCCCCGTTCCATCGGGTACACCTCGTCGGCACCCGACACGCTGACGAGCCGCAGGATCTCCTCGGCCGTGTCGGCATCGGGGTCGATGATCAGGTCGGCGTCGATGAGCTCACGAAGTTGCGCCCCGTCGGGGCCGCGTAGCTCGTCGGTCTGGAGACGCACGACGGTTTGCTGGGCGCCGAGCTGCTTGGCGAGCGCCGAGGCGATCATGTTGGCCTCGTCGTCCTGTGTGACAGCGGCGACCAACTGGGCTCTGTCGACACGGGCGGCGCGGAGCACCGATGGGTGCGTGCCGCTGCCAACGATCGTTTGTACATCCAGTTCTTCACCGAGGGCGCGGGCGATCACTTCGTTCTGCTCGATAACCACAACGTCGTGGTTTTCGGCCCCGAGTCGCTGCGCCAGATACCAGCCGACTTCCCCTGCTCCGATGATCACGACATGCACAACGAACTAGCTTGCCCGATCCGGCGGGCGCTGCGCGCTTTCCTGAAGGAAAGATGTCGTGCCAGTAGAAATATGGTCGCGAAGGTCGATGCCCGTCAGCCGGCGGAGTTGCTGAGCACAGTTGCCAGTAATGCGCCGGGAGCTTGGCGCAGGGCGCCGACCGCCGGCCCATCGCCGAGCTGGTCGCACGCCGCAGCAGCTGTGTCGACGAACTGGCATGCAGTGGCGATCGCGCTCTCGATCCCATCGTCACTACGAACGATGCCGAGTGCCTTGTCGCGTTCGGCTGAAGTGAGCGGCTTGCCGAGTAAACCACGGAGCTCATCGGCCGAGCTGCGGCCACTCGCCAGGGTACGCAACACGGGGAGCGTGTAGACACCCTCTTCCATGTCGTGTCCGGCCGGCTTGCCGAGCTGTTCGGCGGTTGCCGTGAGGTCGAGTACGTCGTCGACGATCTGGAACACCATTCCGTAGGCGTTGCCGTGTTCGGTGAGTGCATCGATCGTGGGGCGGTCGAGCCCGGCGACGATGCCGCCGATCCGTGCCGCCGTGCCGTACAACGAGGCGGTCTTGCCCTGGATCGAAGCGAGATAGCTCTGCTCGGGGCGATCGACGGAATAGGTGTGGCGCAGCTCCTCGATCTGACCCTCGCACAGCCATCCGATCGTTCGAGCCAGAAGTCCCGCCACCTCTGTGCCTAGTGAGGCGGCGATCTCGGAGGCCCGCGACAGCAAGAAGTCGCCGGCCAAGATCGCCTGCAGGTTGCCCCACCGGGCGTTGACCGTTTCGACCCCTCGACGTGTTTCGGCTTCGTCCATCACGTCGTCGTGATACAGCGAACCGAGATGCACTAGCTCGCAGGCGACGCCGCCCTGCACGACGTCGTCGTTGGCACTGCCACCGCCGAGCTGACCAGCGACGAGCGAGAGCACTGGGCGAAGCCGCTTGCCGCCGGCCACGATCAGGTGCGAAGCGATCTCGGTGAGATACGGATCGGAAGTGACGACCGCAGCCCTCATCGCCGCCTCGATACGGGCGCGATCGGCATCCATGCCGGGCATGAAGAACAAGGGAGACGTCGCGGGGCCGTCGGACACGAGACGCAGGCTAGGCCCTATACACCTCGCTCAGAAACACAACCGACAGCTTCCTGGTGGATCGGGAGCTTCCGTCGCTGTTCGAGACAACTGTATTGCAGTCGCGAAAACACGTCCAGCTAGGTCGCCAGACGGCCGATAGAGTGGACACACGTATTCGCCAATTCACCGAAAGGCGACACATGTTCGAACGATTTACCGACCGGGCTCGCCGGGTCGTGGTCCTCGCCCAAGAGGAAGCGCGCCTGTTGAACCACAGCTACATCGGCACCGAGCACATTCTGCTCGGGCTGATCCATGAGGGTGAAGGCGTCGCCGCCAAAGCGCTCGAGTCATTGAGCATCTCGCTCGAGGCCGTACGCAACCAGGTCGAGGAGATCATCGGCCAGGGCGGCTCGTCGCCATCAGGCCACATTCCGTTCACGCCGCGCGCCAAAAAGGTGCTCGAGCTGTCGCTGCGCGAGGCACTCCAGCTCGGCCACAACTACATCGGCACCGAGCACATCCTGCTCGGCCTGATCCGTGAGGGTGAGGGCGTCGCAGCCCAGGTGCTCGTCAAGCTGGGCGCAGACCTCAGCCGCGTTCGCCAGCAGGTGATTCAGTTGCTGTCGGGTTATCAGGGGCCGACGGGTGGCTCGAGCGAGGGCAGCGCCAGCGGTCGCGCCGGCGCCGACCAGGGCGGGGCCGGCGCTAATGTCGGCGGGTCCGGCAAGGGTGGCGACGACGACAAGAACAGCCAGATTCTCGATCAGTTCGGTCGCAACCTCACCCAGATGGCTCGTGAGCACAAGCTCGACCCGGTGATCGGGCGTACCCGCGAACTCGAGCGCGTGATGCAAATTCTGTCGCGCCGCACCAAGAACAACCCGGTGCTCGTCGGCGAGCCGGGCGTCGGCAAGACGGCAATCGTCGAGGGCCTGGCCCAGATGATCGTCAACAACGATGTCCCCGACACATTGCACGGCAAGCAGCTCTACACGCTCGATCTCGGTGCGCTCGTGGCCGGTTCTCGCTATCGCGGCGATTTCGAAGAGCGCTTGAAGAAGGTGCTCAAGGAGATCAAGACCCGCGGCGACATCATCTTGTTCATCGACGAGATCCACACCCTCGTCGGCGCCGGTGCTGCGGAGGGCGCGATCGATGCCGCCTCGATCCTCAAGCCAATGCTGGCACGAGGTGAGCTGCAGACCGTTGGCGCCACGACGCTCGACGAGTACCGCAAGCATGTCGAGAAAGACGCTGCACTCGAGCGCCGTTTCCAGCCGGTCAAGGTCGAAGAACCCACACTCGCCCACACGATCGAGATCCTCAAGGGCATCCGCGAGCAATACGAGTCGCATCACCGTGTCACCATCACCGATCAGGCACTGGTTGCGGCTGCCAACCTGGCCGATCGCTATATTGCCGATCGGTTCCTGCCTGACAAGGCGATCGATCTGATCGACGAGGCCGGATCGCGCCTTCGCATCAAACGCATGAAAACTCCTCCCGACCTGCGCGAGCTCGAGCGCAAGCTCGACGAGGTGCAAGAGGCCAAGAAGCGGGCAGTCGAAGACCAGCAGTTCGAAGAGGCCGGGCGCCTCCGCGACCAAGAAAAGGCCCTGCTCGAAGAAAAGGCTGCGAAAGAGATCGAGGTCAAGGCCGAGGGTGTCGATCTGTTCGACGAGGTCGATGAAGAAGCCGTTGCCGAGGTGCTGTCTTTGTGGACAGGGATCCCGGTCTACAAGCTCACCGAGGAAGAGACCGAGCGCCTGATCCACATGGAAGACGAACTGCACAAGCGGATCATCGGCCAGGAAAACGCCGTTTCCGCTGTGTCGCAGTCCATCCGACGTACCCGCGCCGGGCTCAAAGACCCCAAGCGTCCAAGTGGCTCGTTCATCTTCCTCGGCCCCACCGGCGTCGGCAAGACCGAACTCGCCAAGACACTCGCCGACTTCTTGTTTGGGGACGACTCGGCACTGATCACGCTCGACATGTCCGAGTACATGGAAAAGCACACGGTCAGCCGCCTCGTCGGTTCGCCCCCCGGCTATGTCGGGTATGAAGAGGGCGGCCAACTCACCGAGGCCGTGCGCCGCAAGCCATTCTCGGTCGTGCTGTTCGACGAGATCGAAAAGGCCCACCCCGACGTGTTCAACACGCTCCTCCAAATCCTCGAGGAAGGCCGTCTCACCGATAGCCAGGGCCGCTCGGTCGACTTCCGCAACACGGTCTTGATCATGACGTCCAACCTCGGCACGGCGGATCTACGCAAGGCCAATGTTGGCTTCACCAGCGGCGATTCGGCGATGAGTTACGATCGCATGAAAGAGAAGGTCAACGATGCTCTCAAGACGCATTTCCGGCCAGAGTTCCTGAACCGCATCGACGAAACGATCGTGTTCCACGAGCACTCGCTCGAGGCCGTCGTCGAGATGGTCGACCTGATGCTCAAGCGCCTGGTCGGTCAGCTCGAGGGGCAGGGGCTCGGCATCGAGGTCACCCAGGCTGCCAAGGTCGAGTTGGCCACGATTGGCTACGACCCGCAACTCGGCGCCCGTCCGCTGCGCCGTGCGATTCAGCGCCAGATCGAGGACACCCTGTCCGAGATGATCCTCTACAAGACCTTCTCGGCCGGCGAAATCATCGTTGTCGATGTCGAACCCGACCCCGACAAAGAGGGTAAGCAGCGCTTCACCTTCAATGCTGTCGAGGGGTTCGTGCCGCCCGCCACCGTCGAATTGGCCACCACGGCCACCAAGGACGACCCGGCCGTCGAGCCACCGCCACCAGAATCCTGATCAGAGTTGAGACGGTTTGATTTCTGCGATGATGGGCCCTCGTGACCCGTCGACTCGCACTCATCTTGCTGAGCCTGTTGGCGCTCACGTCGTGCCGGCTCGACGTCTCGGTTTCGGTCGAGATGCAGCCAGACGGCACGGGCCTCGTCACGCTCGTGGCGGTCGCCGACGCCGACCTCGTGCAACGGGTTCCCGAACTGGTTGACGATCTTCGTCTCGACGACGCGACCGACAACGGTTGGACCATCGACGGGCCCGACGGGGTCGAGGGTGGAGGGCTTTCGATCACACTCACCCACGAGTTCCACTCGGCAGAAGAACTCGCCAACGTGATGACCAGCATCGGCCCACCGCTGACTCAGATGGCCGCCGCTCGCACGCCAGCCGAAGGCCAGACAACCAACGCCATCAACGGTGAGCTCGTGTTGTCGAACGGGTTCGAGACATTCGCTGACGCCGATCTCATGCAGGCCGTTGGTGGCCTGCCGTTTGGCGAAGAATTCGCCGCCGCCGGCCTCACGCCGAGCGAGGCGATGTCATTCACGTTTCGGGTTGCGCTGCCGGGCGAGTTGATCTCCGCCGAAACCGGCACCGAGACGGAAGGGGGCGTGATCGAGTGGACGGCCCCGCTCGACGGCACTTCCGTCAACCTGTACACGGCGACCGTGCAACGACCGGCCAGCGCCGCCACCAACTGGGCAGGGCCACTGTCGAGCGTGGCCCTGATCACCCTGATCGCCTGGGTGATTGCGGCCGCGCTATTGATCACCTTCGTCGTGGTGGCTCGCGGCGCCAAAAGGCGGCGCCGCTCACAAGCACTTCGCCACCTCGACAACCGCTGAGCGGTCGACCAGAACCGAACGTTCGGAGTGGGCCTGACACACTTCCAAGGTCGTGAAGCTGGTTCAGTTGCGGGCGTTGTAGTCGGAGATCAGCAGGTTGGCGCGTTCGGCTGCCGAAGAGAGCGCAGTTTGGACGTCACCGCCTTCGAGGATCTCGGCGACGGCCACCGCTGTCACGACTCGTACATCGCGCTGCGGGCCCAGGATCGGGCCCTGCAAGGCCGGCTCGTCGGGTGATCCGATCAACTGGTCGTAGGCGACACGGAACCGCGGATCATCGATATAGGTCGAGGCGATCGGCTCGAGCTCGAGAGCGTCCGTACGGATCGGCACGTAGCCGGTCTGAACAGCCCACTCCGACTGCGACTGCGCCGACACGAGATACATAATGAAGTCCCACGCCGCGGCGGCGGTCTGATCGCCGTGATCGGCGACGATGTAGAGGGCGGCGCCTCCGACCAGTGCCGTCGGCGTTCCCGACGGCCCCGGTAGCGGGCCGATCCCGACGTCGTCACCGGTCAGTCCAGGGATCAGGCCACCGTCTAGGGCGTCGAATACGGTGCCGAGCGCGGCCGAGGTGCCGATCGTCATCGCCGCCGGCTCGGACTGGTCAGCGAGCTTGAGGAAGTTGTCCTGACCGCTGCCGTTGCCGCCGACGTAGAACGCCAGGCCGTCCTGCACCATGTCTTGGATGAAGGTCATCAGCTCGACACCCGTCGGACCGTCGTATAGCACGCGGGTGGCTGGCGCCGAGCGGCCGTTGTCGTTGTCGGCGTACAGTTCGCCGGCGTTGGCGAACCACTGCTCGATAAACCAACCGCCCCCCGAGTCGGTGCCGCTGTCGATCGCCACGCCATAGCTGGCCGCCCCAGAATCGACGATCGCCTGTGAGTACTGGCGCAGCTCTTCCAGCGACTGCGGTGGGTCGGTGGGATCGAGGCCCGCCTCGACAAACATCGATCGGTTGAAGTAGAGCACCGGGTTCGAGACATTGAACGGCATCGCCCATTGCACTCCAGCGGTCGTGTACGCCTTGAGCGCTGCGGCTTGGAACATGCTGGTGTCGAATTCGGACGCCCGGATGCACGACTCGATCGGGATCACCGAATCGGAGTCGATCGTTTGCTGCACGACGTATTCGGGCAACATCACCAGATCGGGCCGGCTGCCCTGGCTGGTCTGCACATACTTGTCGATCGTCGAGTCGTAGCTGCCCTGCGGCTCGAGCTTTACCCGCACCTTCGATTGGCTGGCGTTGTATTCGGCGGCGAGAAACTCGATCCCGTCGTTTGTCGCACCCGTCAGCCCATGCCACATCAGCACCTCGACCGGGCCGTCGGCGGCGGCGAGTGCATCGACAGCACACGGTGTTAGGTCTGGTGCTGCGATCGTTGTGGTGGTCACGGCCACCACCGGCTCCTGCGGGGTCGTGTCTCCGGTTCCATCGGTTCCATCGGTTCCATCGGTTCCATCGGTGCCATCGGTGCCATCGGGCGCTACGACCGTGGTGGTGACAGCGATCGTGGTTGCGGTTTCGTTGCCCGATTCGAGGATCGAGTCGCCGCCCGACCCGCAGGATGCTGCCACCAACGCGGCAACAGTGGCAGCGGCGATCACATGACGCTTCATCCCTTCACCGCCCCTGCTGTGAGTCCGCGCACGAGCTGGCGTTGGAATACCAGCAGGGCGGCGAAAATTGGCACCGCTGCGATCACCGTTCCGGCCATCAACAAGTTTGGCTTGTCGAGAGTCGAGTAGCGCAGCAGGCGCAGACCAGATTGAACCGTATTCATATCGGACTCCGTCGTGATGAGGTTCGGCCATAGATATTGATTCCAGCTGGAGAGGAAACCGAATAGGGCCAAAGCTCCCACAGTTGGCCGAATTATTGGCAGCGCCACCCTCCACAGGAACTGGATGTGTCCTGCTCCGTCGATCCGGGCGGCATCGCGCAATTCGTCCGGGAACCCGAGGAACACCTGTCTCAGCAAGAACGTGCCAAACGCGGTCGCCAGGAATGGCGCCGCCAACCCCTGATAGGAGTTCAGCCAGCCAAGCGAGTCAACCGTTCGGCGGTTGACGACAAGCGTCGCCTCGAGCGGCACCAACAGCGTCGCCAGGAACACCAAGAACAAGGCGCCGCGACCCGGAAAATCCAGCATCGCGAAGACATACCCCGACATCACCGACGTCGCCACCTGGCACACGGTGACTAGCACGGCGACCACCAGCGAGTTGAGTATGAAGCGTCCGAGGCGTCCCTCCGACCAGGCCTCACGCAGGATGTCGAGAGTGAAGGCGTCGGGCACGAGCGGGTTCTGAAGCACCTTGTTGCCGGGCTTCAACGAGGCGACGACTGTCGTGTACACCGGAAACAACACGATCAACGTCACCAGGCCGAGCAGGGAGTACCGGCCAACCAGTCGCAGCCCGCGCGGCGGCCGAAATACCGCCCCTCCTGATGTGCCGGCGGGTTGTGTTGCGATGATCACCGCCTGGTCAGGTGTTGCCATAGTGCACCCGCTTTCCGATCCCACGCAGCTGCAGCAGCGACAGTCCGAGCAGTACGACGAACAGCAGCACCGCAGTCGCCGCCTGGAGGCCGGCGTTGCCGCGGATGATCGAGTCCTGCCCGTAGGTGAGATAAGTGAGCGTCATCGTCGAGTCGTGCGGCTTGGGGCCGCCCGAAGTGAGCAGGTCGATCTCTCCATACGTCTGAAACGCCCGGGTGGTGAGCACGATCAGTACGAACAGCAGGGTGGGGCCCAGCATCGGCAATGTGACATGCCGGAATCGGCGAGATCCAGTGGCGCCGTCGATCGCCGCCGCTTCGTACAGTTCGGCGGGGATGCCCTGCAGACCGGCGGTGACCAGGATGAACGTGAACCCCAGGCTCGACCACACGCTCGACATGGCCACCGCTGTCAAAGCGGTGCCGGGGTCACGCAACAAGCCGGGGCTCTTGATCACCGGGAACATGTCGCTCAGCCAGCCCAGATTCGACAGCGCTCCGACCTCTGGCTGCAACAAGAACAGCCACATCAGGCTCGACACGGCGACCGACGTGGCAACCGTAGAGGAGAAGATCGCCCGGAAGATCCCGATCCCACGCAGATGTTTGTCGGCGAGTACCGCCAGTCCAACGCCGAACACCAGCCCGAGCGGCACCGTGATCAGGGCAAACTTGAACGTCACCCCCAACGCATGCTGAAACTCGCTCGACAAGAACGTGTCTATGTACTGATCCCACCCGTTCGATACGCAGTCCCTGCCCTGCGCGTTGCAGCGCTGCTGGCCGAGTACGACCGCCTTCCCAAGCGGATACAGCACGAACACAACGAGGATGACCAGCGATGGCGCAAGCATGGCGATCGCCACAGGCAACTGCTTCCATCGCTGCCGTCGGCTCACCCCTGCCATTCCCGCAGGTTACGTCGCTGACATCTCGCGGCTAGCGTCCGTGACGTGAACGAACGTCCCGAACAGACCGCCGTAGCGTCGTCGCCCGCGCCTGCCGTCACGCCCCCCACCGAAAGGGCGGCGGCCGATCTCGATCGAATCGAGCGCGATCTGGCCGGTGTCGAGATGGCGCTGCATCGTCTCGATGCCGGCACCTACTGGACCGATGAGGTTACGGGTGATCCAATTTCCGACGAGGCTCTGATCGCTGACCCGGTCGCCCGGCGCACGTCCTGATCGTCAAGTCGCCCATCGATCGACACTGACGTCGCCATGCATAAAACCAGGATCGCTTCGCTTGCCACACTGGTGGCGTTCGCCGCCGGAATCAGCGCCGCGGCGGCGAAGACTCGCCAGGCCACCGCCTCATCGCCGATCACCAACCGGTTCAGCCGATCGGCCAAGATCTGGAAGCTCTCAGCTCGCAACGCGGCCCGATACGCGGTGACTCGAGTCCGCCGAGTCGGTTCGCCTGCCGACCGGCGCGCCGAACTCGACGCGCAGTTCGCGATTCGCACGGCCGAGGATGTCGCCAAGCAACTGGGCGAGATGAAGGGTGTCCTGATGAAGGCGGGGCAAATGGTCAGCTTCATCTTCGAAGCCCTGCCCGACGAGGCCCAGGCAGCGCTCGCAACGCTGCAATCCGACGCCGCCCCGATGGCACCATCACTCGCCGCCAGCGTGGTCGAAAGCCAGTTGGGCCAGCCCCCCGAGCGGGCTTTCCTCGACTGGACAGACCTGCCGGCCGCCGCCGCCAGCATCGGGCAAGTGCACCGCGCGGTTACCCACCATGGGCAGGACGTCGCCGTCAAAGTTCAATACCCCGGCGTCCACGAGGCGATCGAATCCGACCTCGATGCCGCAGAGGTGATGTACGCCACATTCTCTGCGATGCTGCTGAAAGGGCTCGACGCCAAGGGCCTTGTCGACGAACTCCGCGACCGTATGCGCGAGGAGCTCGACTATCGACTCGAGGCGAACAACTGTGTCGAATTCGCTCGGCTGTTCGCCGGCCATCCGTGGGTACGAATCCCGAATCTAGTCCCCGAGCTGTCTACCGAAAAGGTGCTCACCACCGAGTGGGTCGACGGCATGTCGTTCGACGAGTTCCGCACCACGGCCAGCGAGGCGACCAGGCAACGTGCCGCCGAAGTCGTCTGGCGATTCGCCCAATTCGCTGTCAATCAGCACGGTGCGTTCAACGGCGACCCACATCCTGGCAACTACAAGTTCCACCACGACGGCAGCGTCACGTTCCTCGACTTCGGGCTCGTCAAGCGGTGGTCGCCCGGCGAATGGGATTCGCTGCAGCCGACGCTCGACGCTGTGATCGTGCACCGCGACCCCGAGTTGTTGGTGCGGGCGATGGAGCAGAGCGGATTTCTGCGACACAGCCATGGGCTCGAAGCCGAACACGTCTTCGACTATGTCAGCAGCCCTTATGTGCCTTACCTAACCGATGAGTTCACGTTCACGCGGCAGTGGATGATCGACACGATCACCAAAATCTTCGACATACAAGGCCCGCACGCCGATGTGATCGAATCGCTCAACATGCCGCCCAGCTTTGTGATCCTCGACCGGGTCGTGTGGGGCGTCAACGCGATCCTCGGCAAGCTCGAGGCGCACGGCCCGTTTCGTGCGATGTTGCTCGAGTACGTCGCCGATGGAGAGCCGGCGACCGACCTCGGCGCCGCCGAGGCCAGCTGGCGGGCAGGGGCACGGTCGTGACTGAGCCGCCCGACCAGCATCTTGGCATCACCGAGCTCGCAGCGATCTGCGCTTCGATGCGGGCCCGCAACATCGATCTGTTCGAACGGCTCGGCGGCTGGGTGATCGACACACCCGATCCCGATCTGCAGCGTTTGTTCGCCGAGGCATCGCACCTGCACGCCTGGCATGCCGAGCTGTGGGCACAGCGCGCCCCGGTCATCCCACCGGCCGAACTCGATAACTCCGTCGCCGCCCCTTCGGCGCCCTCGGTTGGAGCCTCCGAGCGCGCGACCGAATATGGCGAAACGCTCGACCAATTGCTGGCCGATCTTGGTGCCACGAGGGCGCGAATCGACGTGTTGCTCGATCCGAGTACGGCCCGCACGATCAAGTTGGTCGCCACCGATCTCGCTGATCTGCGCAACCGGATCACCCGCGGCTCAGCAACCTAGACGACTCGTTCGAGCAAACCCCGCCACTCGATCAGCTCCCAGGCGTCCGAGTTGTGTCCGACGCAACTCATCAGACGTCCGCGTATCGGGCGTGCCGGAGCTGATCGGCGATCGCCGCTGAACGGGCTCCGAGCACAAGGCCGCGGCCGGTACCCGTCGACCACAACTGCCCGATCGGGGGCTGCCCGAATCGCAGATGATCCTCGGCAACTAGCGCCTCGATGAGGGCCATCGCCTGGTTCGGGTCGTCGGCCTCATCGAGGACCATGTCTAGTCTCACGAAACGATCGATCATGACGCGTAAGAGCAGTTCGACCCCACTGGGATCACCATTGAAATTGTCTGCGACCTCACCCAGCAAGCCCACTCGGGCGGCGCTTACCTGGGCACCTCGGATCGAGGTCTCCGCAGCGAACTCCATGAACGGGCCAGGGTCGACGTCAGCGCCGCCGTAGCGCTCGGCCTTCTGCCCCGCCTGAAGCGCCCGCACGTAGGCGTCACGAGCGAGTCCCCACTGCTCCAGTACGCCCCAATCGAGCCCAGCTGGGGTGTCGGCGCTTCCCAACGCGACAAACAACGCCCGGGCGGTCCTGCCGTTGCCGTCCACGAATGGGTGCACCGTCATCATCACGAACGCCAACCAGCCGGCACGAGCAATTGCCGGCACCGGCGCCCGAACGGCGATATCGATCGCTCCGTCGACGAGATCAGGCACACTCGACGGGTCGGGGTGCTCGAACGCGTTGGCATCAGGCATCCAGCGCGTCGACGACATTCGAAGCAGCCCTGGGTTCGTCTCCCTTTCGGTGACGGGGCCCGACAATAGGGCGTTGAGCACATGCGGCATGGAACTCGAGATGACCGGCGGCCCCGCTTCCATCCGGCTCATCGTGGCTGCAACATCGAGGTGCCGGAAGGCCGCCTCGGCTCCCGCTAGTCGCTGTTCGAGGATGCGGGTGAGGAAGCGCCGCGGGGGTGGGAACAGCAGCGGATGGTCGATATCGGCGAGCACCGGTTGCACGTTGGCAAGACCTTCCACCAACTGGCGGCGAAGCAGCCGGCGCGCCGCGGCACGTGCGGGCGGCGACGCGGCGGCATCCTGCTCGAAGAATCGGCCGTGGGTCTCGAACCAGGTCGCGATCTGCTCTGGGTCGAGCGGGGGAAGTACCGGAAGGTCGCTCACTCGTCGGCTTCGGTGTCGTTCGACACGACCACGATCGCGGTTTCGATCCCGAGCGCGCCAGCCACGGACTCGGGCGTCAAGTAGAATCCGCTGGGAGTCGGTGTGATCGACAGGCCCGACTCGAGCAGTACGCCGTTCTTCTCGGACGCGGCCGACGGCGCGGCGAGGATGATCTGAGATAGCCGGGGTGAGCGATCGGGCAGGACCGGCCGATCACCATCGGTCGTGGGTTGCAGCAAGGTGATCGCTATCGCACCATCCGTGACAACGGCCATCTCGCCTGCGAACAGATCGAATCGGCCCCGTTCGTACAACTCGAATCCGAGCACCTCGGTGAACAACGCTGTCGCCCGCTCGATATCAGCCACGATCAGTTCGAGCCCCAGGATTCTCGTTTCGCTCTCCACGATGCCGTAGTATCGCATACGAATCTGTCGTCAGCACCGGTCCCCTTTGGTGTGATTGTCTGGCGGCCCGACAGGAGGAATCACCATGTCAGAGCAGAACGACCAGGTCGACGAGGTGACGACCAGTTCAACCGGGAGGCGCGAACTGTTCACCAAGGCCGGTGCCGCCGCGGCGGTGGTCGCCGTTGCCGGTTTTGCTTCCTCCAAGTCGGTCGAAGCAGCCAACGGCCTCAGCATGGTGATTGGTCAAATCAACTCCGGAACAGCCACGACCCGCCTGTCGGGTGGATCCAGTTTCTACGTGGTGGATGGAACTTCTTTAGATGGGAACACGTCCAGCATTCGGGGCGCCTCGTCTGCTGCCAACAAATCCGGAGTGAGAGGCGAGGCGTCCGGCAGCGACGGCACGGGTGTGTATGGCGAAGCGTCGGGCAGTGCCGGCCGGGGTGTGTACGGCCTCAGCGGTGGAAGCAGCGGCGTCGGCGTCTACGGCGAACACTTGGGCGACACCATAGGCGGCACCGGCGTGTTCGGTACCTCCGACAATGGGGCCGGCGTCACCGGATCGGGTACCTCCTACGACCTGCTCGCCAACGGTAACGGACGAGTCGGACTGACGAAGAGCGGAAATGCAGGCTCCCCCACCGACACCGGCACGATCGGCACGATCGCCCGCGACGCCACTGGCAACCTGTGGTATTGCTACGCCACCAACAAGTGGCAACGACTCGCTGGACCAGCGGCTGCCGGCGCCTTCCACCCGATTTCGCCGGTGCGAGTCTTCGACTCTCGCAATCCCGCCTTCCCGACCCCTGGCGGCTTCGCAGCATCGCAGTCTCGCGTCATCAGTGTGAAGGACGGACGCCACAAGAACACGGGTGCCGTCACCTCAGCAAACGCTGTGCCGGTCGGGGCGATCGCGGTTGCCTTCAACGTAACCGGAACCAACACCGGCGGCGAGAACTTCCTGGCCGTTGTTCCCGGCGACGTGACATCGACGGATGTCTCCGCCCTGAACTGGTCGGGGGCCGGCATTTCGATCGCCAACGCCAGCGTGACGAAAGTCGATAGCAGCCGTCAGGTGCGAATCATCGCCGGACCCGGCGGTGGATTCGACGCCATCATCGACATCAGCGGCTATTACATCTGAACCCGCATCACTGAACCGTTGGGAGTTGTGCCTGGAGCGTGAGCCGATAGGCGAACTGCGACCAATCGTGACGGGGGATTCGTGCGGAATGAAAAGGAGCGAAGCGACCTATCCGCTGAATCCCCTGGCACAACTCGCAACTCAGCGGAAGCTGGCGAAGCTGCGCACGGCGGGTCGCTTCCAGCCGAGCTGGTCGACCTTGCCATGTGGCGGCCAGTGGTCGTCGCGGCTGTAGGCCCACCATTCGAACGGGTTCAGGTAGTAGGCACACGATTCGACGACCTTCGTCAGCGGCTGGTCGCGGCGCGCTGTCGCCCACACCAAAACACCCGCTACGCCCCCGCCAATCATCCACCCGACGTACAGGACTGGGTAGCTCGGGCCGAACCACCGGGCTTGCCAAACGTGAACGTCCTCGTGGTCAGTGACGAGCTTGGCCCGCCTTGGGTGGCTGACATCACCGGCGCCGTTGACCACGTTGCCGAGCGTGATCGCGAACCCCTTTCGGGGCTGAAACCCGCGCCCATAGACGTGGCGGTTCTTACGTTCGCTGAGCTCTGGCGAGTAGCGGGGGTCGCCGCGCAGCGCGGCCACTCCGTGCGCCATCAGCCCGGCGGTCGTGGTGGTCAGCGACCATGTCGAGTCGATCGCGAACGCAGCTACGCCTTTGGTCGAGCCCCAGTCGTAGATTCGTCGGCGCCCCGAGATCGCCCCGTTCAAACCACCCACTACGGCAGCAGGCAACGCCACGCCCAGTAACGAGCCGAGGCCACCCGCCAGCGCCGCACCGGCAGCGGCCGTGGCGATCGTCTCGGCGAGTGGCTTGCGGGTCACCGCTGGCGCAGCTTGGACAGCAGGCGGAGGATCTCGAGATACAGCCAGATGATCGTGACGAGCAGACCGAACGCCGCATACCACTCAAACTTCTTGTCGAGGCCCTGTTTGACGCCGCGTTCGATGAAGTCAAAATCGAGTGCCAAGTTGAATGCCGCCAGGCCCGCCACAAACACGCTGAAAGCGATTCCGAGCAGGCTAGGGCTCGACAGGAAGCTGACCGAATCAGCACCGGCGACGAGTCGGATCAGCATCGACACCCCGTAGAACAGCATCACCCCAATCGTGGCCGTCACCACGATCTTGCGGAAACGTTCGGTGACCTTGATGATGCGGGTGCGGTACAGCACGAGCATCACGGCAAACACCGCGATCGTCGCACCTGCGGCCTGCACGACGATGCCGTCGTAGTAGGTCTCATACATCCGCGAGATAGCGCCCACGAAGAACCCCTCCGCAAGGGCGTAGATCGGTGCGATGAACCGGGCGAGATGGGGCTTGAACATCAAGAGGAATGTCAGGCCGATACCCAGGATCAGACCGCCCCACGCCAGCGGCGGAATCGAGTAGCTATAGCCGATCGATCCGTCGTTGGAGAGAACCTCCGTCGGCTCACCGGTGGCGATCCATCCAACGGCTGCGCTGGCCAGTAGCAGCACGAACAATGTGGCGGTCGCCGAGATGACGCCGTTGACGGTCATGACCTGTGATTGCCATGAGCTGACCTGCCCATCGGTGACGGGCGGGAAATGATCGGTGCTGGGCTCGGGCGGCGCCCAAGTGTTGCCGGCGGCATGCAATCTCCGCTCGTTCAAAACGGGATTAGACATCGATGACTCCTTCGAGAACCAAGGCCCGACGTCTGTCGGGCGAGTTCGCCAAATCCTACCGGTGGGCCAATCGGCAGGTGTCGCGGCGGTCCGCCGCGACATCCGCGTTCCATCTCCATTTCAGATGGTCGGCAGCTCTCCATGCTGAACAGAGCTATCTGCTTGTGAAACTGCTCACGCTGGTTGGGCGGCCCAACAGCGTCGGTATGGTAACCCCAACGTTTCGGGCGATTGGTGGATCTCACGGCCGGCACTTCCTGGTTTCCCCAGGTCGTGAGCAGTCCACCATACGTGCGGGAAGTGCCAGGATCGCCTTCGGGCGTGACCCAGATCCCCATAACCTGAGGAGCGAATGTGGCAAAAGATCGCGTCGACCGTGACGACGAAGACCTTGTTCGCCTGTATCTGACCGACATCGGTCAATACACGCTGCTGACCAAGGATGATGAGGTACGTCTGGCCAAAGCGATCGAGGCGGGCAAAGAGGCCATCGAAACCCTTGACGCCGGCGGCAAGGCGGTCACTCCCGCCAAGAAACGCGAACTGCGCCGCATCGCCCGCAAGGGCGAAGAGGCCGAACGCCAGTTCGTGCAATCCAACCTGCGTCTCGTGGTGTCGATCGCCAAGAAGTACCAGGCGTCTGGTTTGCCTCTGCTCGATCTCGTCCAGGAGGGCAACCTTGGCCTGATGCACGCCGTCGAAAAATTCGACTGGCGCAAGGGCTTCAAATTCTCGACCTATGCCACATGGTGGATCCGCCAAGCGATCACGCGCGGCATCGCCAACACCGGGCGCACGATCCGACTTCCGGTGCATGCCGGCGACACCCTCGCCCGCTTACAGAAGGCGCGTTCCCGGCTCGAGCTCAAGTTCGGTCGCCCGGCAACCTTGTCCGAGTTGGCCAAGGAAGTCGAGATGCCCGAAGACAAGGTCACCGAGGCGCTGCGCTTCGCTGCCGAGCCGCTGTCGCTCTCTGAGCCGCTGCGCGAAGACGGAGACGCCGAGCTCGGCGATGTGGTCGAAGATCGTTCGGCCGAGTCGCCATTCGAGGTTGCCGCTACGGCTCTGCTGCCCGACGAAATCTCCCGCCTGCTGGCGCCGCTCGACGAGCGCGAACGCGAGATCCTCAAGCTCCGCTTCGGTCTCGACCGCGGCGAGCCACGCACGCTCGAAGAGGTCGGCGAGCACTTCAATCTCACCCGCGAGCGGATCCGTCAGATCGAGGCCCGCGCGATGAGCAAGCTGCGTCACCCCTCCAGCGATACCGGCGCCCGCGACCTGCTCGCCGTCTGATCCCACCGCCGACGTTCCGGCCCGGTGCTGGGCGACCCAAGCCGCCGACCGTTCTCGCGTCTGCATTGTCGCGGATGACACACTGGGCACATGACGTTCGAGATCAGAGCGGCCGGGCGTGACGATGCAGATGGCATCACAGATGTGCAGGTCGCATCCTGGCGGGCCGGTTACGCCCACGTGTTTCCCAGATCGGTACTGTACGCCGACGAGTTCGAATCGACCCGCCGCAATTTTTGGAATGGATGGCGTTTCGCACCTGGCCATCGGCTGGTGGTCGCCGTGCGGCCCGGCAACGACGGGGATCCAGAACAGGTGGTCGGGTTCTCGTCCTTCGGCCCCGAGCGCGAACGGGCCCGCGGCTTTACCGGCCGTGGTGAGTTGTGGGCGTTCTACCTGCTCCCGGAGGTGTGGGGCAGTGGGCTCGCAACAAGCCTGATGTGCCACACCGAAACGCGGCTGCAGGCCGAGGGATTCAACGTGGCGGTGTTGTGGGTGCTCAAGGACAATCCGCGGGGGCGGCGGTTCTACGAAAAGCAGGGCTGGGAGCGGACCGGGCTCGGGGCCGAGTTCGACGACTACTGCGCGGTCTCGGTTCCAGAGGTCGAGTACCGCAAGGAACTCACATGACGATCGTCGTCCGCGCCACCGAGCCGCACGAGTTTCGGATAGCGGCGAACGCCTTCAGTGTCGCCTTGATGAACCCTCCCCCCAGCGACGAACGGTGGCAGCTCAGCCTGCCGAGCTGGCAGAACGCGCCATCGTTTTCGGCATGGGATGGCGTCACGTGTGTCGGACACGGGTCGCACGACATTGTCGACACGACCGTTCCCGGAGGCGCACGCCTCTCGACCAGTGCGGTTACCCGAGTTGGCGTGCTACCGACACACCGCCGTCGCGGTGTTGGCACCGGCCTCATGCAGGCCTTGATCGACGACGCCGGGCAACGCAACCTAACGCTGATGAGCCTGCGCGCCAGCGAGGCCACGATCTATGGCCGCTACGGGTTCGGTGTCGCCGGCGACTATTGCGGGGCCACGATAGATCCGGGCAAGGTTCGCCCGCTGAACGGCGCAACCGGCGCTGGCTCGTTCCGAATCCTCGATTCCGGTGAGATCGTCGATGTCGTCGCCCCGCTATACGAACGCGTCGCACACCGCCGGCCCGGCATCGTGACCCGGCCGCTGCCGTGGGTAACCCGCTTGTTCCGCCCAGCGACCGAGCGCAGCGAACCATCGTTCGTCGTTGTCCATCTCGACACCGTCGGTCAAGCTGACGGCTACGCGCATTACAACCTCAGGTGGAGCGACGGTATGAACGCTGGCTCGACCGGATGGGGCGACGTCCACGAGCTGTTCGGTGCCACCGATGCCGTCGAGTTGGCGTTGTGGCAATACCTGTTCGACATCGACCTGGTTACCCGCTGGCAGGCCGTTGGACGGCCAGTCGACGACCTGGTTCGGTTTGCCGCCCGCGACCGCCGCGGGTACCAACAAACCTCGATGCAAGACGAGCAGTGGCTGCGCCTGATCGATGCTGACGCTGCGCTCCAAGGACGAACTTACAACCAGGTCTCAGGGTCGGTCGTGATCGAGGTCAGCGACCCCGTGGTGCCAGCCAACAACGCCAGGTGGCGGATCGGCGGCGGCGGCGCCGAACGAAGCGACGACGCACCCGACCTGACGGTCGGGATAGAGACGATCGCGGCCGCCTATCTCGGTGGACCATCGTGGGCGGCGCTTGCAGGAACCGGCGCCGTCCAGGTCGCGAACGCCGGGGCGATCGCGGCGGCCGACGCGCTGTTCGCCAGTCGTCCATACCCCCACTGCGGCACCTTCTTCTGATCATCGCGTGCACTGTCGACCAAGCCTCCGATCGCACCGTCACGCCACTGCGCGACTCGCAGCGGCCAGAATGGCGGACGATGACGAACGGAGACATGCTGTCGATGGTGTTGGCCGGGCTCGCCCTGTTGCTGGCAGCGTTGGTGACCTTCCTCATCTACTTGCCGCCTCGCAACACAGATCGCCGCGAGCGTCGGCCACAGTCGCCCACACAACCCGTGAACGTTCGATTGGTGCCGAGTGCCGGCACGGGGCTTGGCTACTGGTGGCGTTTCCAGACTCCCGCCGACGCACCGCCGACCTCGGTCGACATCTTCAGTTTCAGAAGCCGCGGCGCGGGCGCATCGACGCCGTGGCGGCACGAACTGATGGAGGCTGCACTGGAGGTGCTGCCCGCACAAGCTGCGCACCTGAAGGCGCCGGCGCTGGCGACCACCGGCGGCGCCTACGACGTCAGTATCGGCTGGACCATCCATCGATCTGCCGCAGACAGCCAAGGGTCGGCGATCGTGGTGGTCGAGCCAGAGCCGTTCACCTAGCGGCCGTCCCGTTCGCGGAACACGGGCGAGATCCGGGCACCTCCGTCGAGGCGAATCACCAACACTATGGCCACGTCGCCGAAACCCGAGCGATCCGCACCCGGACGGAGAATGCTGTCGGTGGTCAGCTGACCATGCCCCCTGGGTGGATCTGCGGCTGTCCGCTACCACAGATATGCGTATAGTTAGGCGTATGCCGCGACTCCAGGTGTACCTCCCCGACGACCTCCACGACGAGTTGAAGCGGCGCGGTCTGCCGGCATCCGAACTCCTCCAGATTGCATTGCGGGCCGAGCTCGAACGCCAGGATGCGCTCGACGAGACAGCCCTGTACCTCGAAGAGCTCGTGGCAGAGGCGGGAGAACCGAGCACGCGACAGCAATCGCAGGCCGACGCCATCGCACGCCGCATCCGCGACCGGTCACTCGATCGAGTCAGCTGAACGTGCTCGTTCTCGACAGCAGCGGACTCTCGCGCCTCGCAGCGCGCACGAAGACCTCCGTCTCGCTCGTCCGAGCCTTGACGGGGCACGAGTTGTGGCCACCGCTCGTACCGACGATGGTGCTCGTCGAGTCACTACACGGTGATGCCGGTCGCGATGCCAACACCCACCGGTTCCTGAAGACGTGCATCATCGAATCGAACGTCAGCGTGGGCGTCGCCCGCCGAGCAGCCGAGCTCCGCCGACTTGCCCACACCGGCTCGGCCGTCGATGCGCTCGTGGTGGCGATCGCCGAACCAGGCGGCACGGTCCTCACCGGGGACCGAGCCGACATCGAGGCGCTTGCCGCTTACGCTGATCGCGTCGGTGTGGACGTCATCTAACACTGCGCCGCCGCGTGCTCCGAGCGGATACGCGCACACGTGCGCCATCTGCCGGCTGGCTGCTCTGTGTGCTGAGCGAGTAGCTTCGGTATGAGCGCGCTCGACCAACAGAACGTCGTGAACCCGATGAGCCGGGACGGGCGACGTGAGCTCTGTAGTTTCCGTTCGGTATGGCCCAGCCCGGACGCTCAGTTTGGTGGCCCGCGAATCAACCCAGAGGACTGATCATGAAGATCCAAGTCAACACGGATCACAATGTCGAGGGCAGCGGGACGCTCGACTTGATGGTCGAAGGCGAAGTGCGGTCTGCGCTCGAACGCTTCGAGGATCGACTGACACGCGTCGAGGTGCATCTCGGTGACGAAAGTGGCGAGAAGGACGGCAGCGGTGCCGACAAGCGATGCATGCTCGAGGCGCGCCCACTGGGTATGCAGCCCGTCGTGGTCACCGACTTCGCGGATACTGTTGAGCTAGCCGTCGTCGGCGCGACGCGAAAGATGCAGAGCCTGCTGAACAGCACGTTCGGTCGCATCGATGGACGCGACGCTGACGCGACCATCCGTCAGAACGAATCACCCTGACCGCCAACAACTGCAGGTGATGTGCTCCGGGTCTCTCCGCTGAGGTCATCGCCGGTGCCTCGACGGTGGCGAGCCTGATCCCAATGCGACGGGGCGCCACATTGGGATGGCTCCTTCAGCCCGCGTCGACGAACGATCGCGGCATTCCGACCCGAGCGGATCGGTCACGACAGTTCGGAAGTGCGGCATCGGCAGGCTGAGGCTCGATCGCGTCGAAGTGGACGTGGGACCCCATCATCATGGACAACCCAGGTCGATCGGGCGGATCGGGTCGAGCCGTCGGCGAGGCTCGCCGGCAGCTCCGACGGGGTGAGCGTCGCGCGACCTACTCGTCGATGCGGGTGCGACGAACGGGCACGGAACACGTCGAGCCTTCTGGCGGGGATCAACACGCGACCAGGGTCCGTGCCCCCGATTCCGACCGACACGGCTCCGAGGAACCCGATCGTCCCTTCGGATGCCTCGGGCCGAACCATGTTCACGTCACTCGATCCAGCCATCCAGTCCATTGTTCACCACGACACTCGAAACAAGCATGGTCGCTGGCGCGAGCACACGCTCGACCATGTCGTTGCACCGGATGAAGACCGGGTCGGCGAGCTGGGCGAGCAACCGCTTCGGCCTTTGGGATAGCAATACTGTGGGCACCTCGTCCGCTTGCCGTTCGCACAGCGCACGAGATTGTGCCGACACCGTGCAGGATCAGGCGTGGTCAGCGTGATCTCGTCGGGGTAACCACGCGTCAATCCTGCGGACTTCCGTCACCCGTCTTGCGCCGTGAGCGACGTGTGACCGCGGCCAGGCCGCGTCCCAAGAGGCTGAGCAGCGTGGCGAGTGCGTGGGCTGTTCCGCGCAGAACCGCCAACAGGCCACGAAAGACCCCGACCCCAGATTGTTGCTCGTCGTTCATCGTCGTGGACCCCTGTCGTCTCAAACGTGTCGTCAGCGCAAGAGGAGCACGGTGACGGACGATGACCATGATACGGGGAGTTACGTCGGTCTCTTGCGACAGCGAGATGGGCACGAGATGATGATCTCGCAGACGCGGCACGAGGTTTCGCCACGAGAGGAGTGATCATGTATGTCGGTGCGGATGCTCTGACGGAACCACGGCCGTCGAATCGGTGGGTAATGCGGTTCCACGAGCTGGTGGCAGCCTTACGATCTCATTGCGCTGCGTCGAGCGGCGATCGTAAACGACGACCAAGTCAGTTCCCGTGGATTCTCACACCGTGGTAGAGGCTGGAGCCGTTGTTGTCGCGGGGAGTGCGGGCGGTGTGAGGTCGATTCGGCGGAGAAGTTGGGCGTTCGCAGCGACGACGATGGTGGAGATGCTCATCAGGATCGCGCCGACGGCTGGCGAGAGGGTGATGCCGGCGAACGTGAACACTCCGGCGGCGGCGGGGATGGCGATGAGGTTGTAGCCGGCGCCCCAGGCCAGGTTCTGGATCATTTTGTGGTAGCTGGCGCGCGAGAGACGGATGATGCCCAGCACCTTTCGGGGGTCGGAGGAGGCGAGCACGACACCGGCTGCCTCGATGGCGACGTCGGTGCCGGCGCCGATGGCGACGCCTACGTCGGCGCGGGCGAGTGCCGGGGCGTCGTTGACACCGTCACCGACCATGGCGACTTTGAGCCCGCGGCCTTGGAGCTCTGCGACCGCTTGGTCCTTGTCCTCGGGGAGTACTTGGGCGAGCACTTCGTCGACGCCGAGTTGGGTGCCGACGGAGTCGGCGACTTGTTGGGCGTCGCCGGTGATCATCACGGTGCGGATGCCGAGGCGGCGCAGCTCGTCGATCGCCGTTCGTGATTCGGGTCGGATCTCGTCCTCGAGCGCGATCGCGCCGACGATGGTGCCGTCGCGGATGACGTGGAGCACGGCGGCGCCTCGTGCCCGCCACGTTGTGGTGACGGCCACGACATCTGGTGGTTCGGTCACGTCCTTCTCGGTGAGGAGTGCTGGTCCGCCGACCGCGACGTGGGTGCCGTCGATGGTTGCTTCGACGCCGCGTCCGGCGAGGTTCACGAAGTCGGTCGCAGTCGCTGCCGGCGCGTTCTCATGGTCAGCGAGATCGACGATTGCCCGGGCGAGTGGGTGCTCGCTGTCGCCTTCGACGGCTCGCGCGAGCGACAGCAGAGCAGCGCGGTCGAGGCCAACCGCGTGGATGTCGGTGACGGTGTGGTGTCCGGTGGTCAGCGTGCCGGTCTTGTCGAACATGACGGTGTCGATGGTGCGCATCCGTTCGAGCGCCATGCGGCTCTTGACGAGGATCCCGGCCGAGGCCGAGATGCTGGTCGACACGGCAATGGTGAGTGGGATGGCCAGCCCGAGTGCGTGCGGGCAGGCGATCACCAGCACGGTCACGGTCCGTTCCACCGCGGCGTTGGTGTCACCGAGGATCATCCAGACCGCGAACGTGAGCGCGGCCGATGCGACGGCGACGTAGAACAGCAGCCCGGCGAACCGGTCGGCGAGGGCTTGTGCCCGGGATTGCGACTCTTGCGCTTCTTGGACGAGTCGTTGGATCCCGGCGAGCGCGGTGTCGGCCCCGATCGCGGTGACCCGAACCCGGATCGAAGAATCGCTCGCCACGGACCCGGCGATGACCCGGTCGCCGACCGTACGCGGGACCGGTCGTGATTCGCCGGTGATCATGGCTTCGTCGATCTCGGCGGCGCCGTCGACAATCTCACCGTCTGCTGGGATCCGTCCGCCCGGTCGGACCAGAACGATGTCGTCGATTCGCAAGTCGTCGATGTGCACCGTGGCGACGTTGTCGCCGTCGACACGTTCCGCTTCGTCGGGCAGCAGTTCGGCCAGCGCGGCGAGCGCGCCGTGAGCCTGGCCGATGGCGCGCATCTCGAGCCAGTGGCCGAGCAGCATGATGGTGACCAGCGTGGCGAGCTCGAACCACAACTCGACGTCGATCAGATGGAACAGGGTGGCCGCCGAGGCCCCGAACGCGACCAGCAGGCCCATCGAGATCAGCAGCATCATCCCGGGCTTGCGGTCGCGCAGTTCGCTCCACCCGCCACGCAGGAACACCGGTCCGCCCCACATGAACGTAAGTGTCCCGAACAGCGGGGCGACGAAGGTGTGCCCGGTGAATGCCGGAGCCGTGTAATGCAGCCACTCCTGGATCATCGAGCTGTACAACACGGCCGGGATGGTGAGGATCAGGCTGATCCAGAACTTGCGGCGAAACATCGCCGCATGATCCCCATGCCCATGGCCCATGTGCGCGTCGGGCGAGGGGCCTGCGTTCATTGCGGAGTGATCGTGCCCGACCTGTGCCCTGTCGAGTGGTGCGTCACCGGGCGCCGGCGCATGATCGGCGTGGTTCGCTTGAGTCATCGCCGTGTCATCGTCAGCGTCGGTCGGCATCTGTCAGGCTGCGGCTTGTTGGGGGTGTACGATGAGAGTGCGGTCAAGACGTTCCTCCTCTGTGTGGGAGGCGTCGAGCCCGAACGGGCGACAACCAATCGTGGTCGTCCAGCCCGAACCAGGCGTCTCTCAGTTGTATTGCGGTTTCTGGTGACTGTACCCGATAGGTGCTTGCCGTAAATCCTCTCGGCGGTCTCGCACTACGTGTTCGTGTCGCTCTGCCAGGCGCCGTGGGCTCGTGGGCCGACCGCCCCCCGTCGCGTTGCTCTCAGACCACCGGGTTGAAAGCAACCCTGAGAGTAACGCTCCACGAACATCCACGAACGCCCACCGACGGTTCCGTACAAATGCCCTGGTCAGAGCGATTTCTGCAGTTTGTGGTGGACGCCCGTGGACGTGTTGGCGGAGGTGGACGGGAATCCGCTGTGCCACACGAAGTACCAGGTCAGAGCGTTAGTGGTGTCCAGCACAGCCCTTTTGAGAGCAACCCTGAGAGTAACCGTATGAAGGTGCGCCCTCACATCACGATGCGGCGCCGTATGTAAGAACCCCGGCCCAACCTGAGGGACAGCACCCGAGACCTCGACCGGCAGCACGTTATGGAGCACCCGATTACCCCCATATTGCCGGATAGCGCGTGGGTCTGAGGCCGTGTGGCACCGCGAATATCGTGCACCCCAGTAGGGCCGAAGTCGAGTGGCCGGGTGCGCGCGGTTCCCGCGATTCGGCGTGCCGAATTGTGCGAGTTCGAGCGTCGTTCCGATGGTGTCAGAGGGCGATTTCTTGGCCGGCTTGGACGACGCGGGCAACGCGGGGTTTGAGGTCGGTGACGTCGACGTCGGTGCCAGTGAAGGCGACGAGGTCGGCGATCTTGCCGACCTCGATCGTGCCGAGTGTCGAATCCACCCCCATCAGTTCCGAGGCGATACGAGTCGTGGACTCGAGCACGGCAGTCGGCGACATGCCGAGATCAGCCATGAGTTGCAGCTCGCGCAGGTTGTTGCCATGGGGCATCACACCGGAGTCGGTGCCCATGGCGATCGTGACCCCCGCCTCGACCGCTCGTCGGAACGACTCTTGATGCACATCGACCGCGGCCCGCGCCTTGTCGATGATCACCTGCGGCAAGTCGATGCCCTGGTCGGCGGCGTCGAGCACACCGAGTGGCGCAACGAGGGTGGGAACGAGATACGTACCGGCGTCGAGCATCATCTGGATCGCCTCGTCGTCGAGGTAGATGCCGTGTTCGATCGAGCGGATACCGGCACGGATCGCGTTCTTGATGCCATTGGTCGCCTGAGCATGCGCCATCACGAATCGGCCGGCACCGGTGGCCTCCGCCACCAACACGTCGAGTTCATCAGCCTTGAAATGAGCATGCTGAGGATCGCTACGAGAGGACAGCACGCCACCGGATGTGGCCACCTTGATCACATCGGCGCCGGCTCGCACCAACTCACGCACCTTGCGGCGCATCTCATCGGGCCCGTCGACGACATTGTCCGGCACGCCCGGATAGGGGTCCAATTCCATCGGCATGTGAGCACCACAGACATGCCAACCGTCGCCGTGCCCGCCTGTCTGCGACAGCATCGTGATCGAGATCTGCATCCGCGGCCCTTCGATCAGGCCCTTCTCCTGCGCTTCCTTCACACCCAGATCGGACCCGCCCGCCTCACGAACTGTCGTGATACCCGTGGCGAGCGTGCGCCGCATGCGCTCCGCCGCGAGGTAGAAGCGCATCGAGAACGGTGTCTCGCCGTAGGTCGTCGGAGAGAAGTCCCCATCGACCATGAAGTGCACATGGCAGTCGAACAGACCCGGCGTGACGAGATGACCCGAGAGATCGACCGACTCGTCGCCGTCCAGCCCCACACCGATGTCGACGATGCGACCTTCCTCCACCGCGATGTCGGCAACAGAGGCGTCTGCGCCTGTGCCGTCGAAGACCATTCCGTTCGCCCAGATCGTTCTGCCCATGGTCAAAGAATCGCACACCTCGACGGACGGTCGAGCACGCGCCACCGACGACGCGACCCGGCCCGCCACAGAGTCGCACTCGCGCGCTGGCCCCACCACGAACCCACGCAGGTCTCATGCGGGCCGTTCCCGGGTGGTCGTAGTGAGATTCACGACGGAGTTCTGTGCTCGCGAGATCTGCGGGCTCGGAGAGCGGCTCGTAGTGACGGTCGCCGATCGAGATTGGCGCCGAGTTGTTCTGATCGCAGTCGGTCAGCACTTCGAAGACCGGAAGACCATCCGCGTATAGGCGGCTTGGGACACTCCATGAACCGGTCACGATCCGGCGAGCTGGGAAGGTTCGTGCCACTGACGGCATCGAGCCGCATCTCACCTGGCTCAGAACCAGGGTCCAACTGAGCTGGACCCTGCAGGAGAACAGCTGCCACGGTCACCGAGACGGCATCTGCTCTGTCCGGCCGCCCCGATGGATCTGAATAGTCTGGCGATCGACGGAACCTGCTTGGACGCCGACCATCATGAGGGGCTGGGATGCCAGAACACCACCTTGACGACACAGTGACGCATGCCTATTGGGATCGCGAGGTCGATGTCCGATTGGAGATCGAGTCGGGCGACGTGGTGGTGGTCGAGTGCGCAGAACCGATCGGCCAGGTCACACCGACCTGGACCGACGACGATTTCGCCCGTGCCGACCCGAGCCTCGCGCACGCGCTGAGCGGGGCGATCTACGTCAAGGGTGCACGCCCAGGCGACACACTCGAGATCGACATCTTGAAGATGGAACACAAGGGTTGGGGCTGGAGTGGCCTCATTCCAGACTTCGGGTTGTTGGCCGATGACTTCGACTCGGCACACCTTCACCACTGGGAGCTCGAGGGTTCGATCTGCAGGTTCGCGGACGGAATCGAAGTTCCCGCCGAGCCGTTTCCCGGCGTGATCGGTGTCGCCCCGCTCGAGAGCGGCCGCCTCGACACATTTCCACCGCGCTCCAACGGTGGCAATCTCGACACGAGGGATCTCGTGGCCGGCTCGACTGCGTGGCTCCCGATTCACGCCGACGGTGCATTGTTCTCGATCGGCGATTGTCATTCCGCTCAAGGAGACGGAGAGGTGTGCGGGTCTGGTGTGGAGTCGCCCATGACGGCGACCATCCGGTTGTCGGTGCGCCGCGACCTCGACGTCGCCGAGTTCCAGGCCCGGCGAAGGACCAGACCCGCACTGTCGGACTCAGAAGTACACATCACGACTGCTCACGGCCCGGACCTCTACGAGAATGCCCGCACTGCGACCCGCTACATGATCGAGTGGCTCGGGGCCAATCGCGGGCTCGAACCAGCCGACGCGTACCTGTTGTGCAGTACCGCGGCCAACCTGCGCATCAGCGAGATCGTGGACGCACCCAACTGGCTCGTGTCACTGCACTTCCCCCTCGACATCTTCCGCTGACACCTGATCAAGCCGACAAGTGCTTTGCCCCGCTCGATAATCACGCCGTTCGAGGGCAGTCGACTCCGCTCGCGAACGGCACTTCGGATCGGTCCGACCCGCTCCAGTTCGTGCGGATCGGGCGCTGGATTCTGGACGCATTCGGAGCTGTCTCCTCTGCCAGTTTCATGGACGGGTCTTGGTCCGTTGCGGCTCCGTAAATGCTGAGCGCCGCACTGGGGTCGGACTGCAGCGCTTCGGCGCTGGCGCAGGCGATGATGACGTGTGCGACTCTCGCGGCTGAACGGGCGCCGCAGAACGCATGTCTTTGCGGAGCCTGTGCCGGCGGGCTCCGATGGGGCGCCTGAGAACTGTCTGTCGCAGACAGCGTGCTGCCGGCGAGGCGGACCGGGGTATCCCGGGATGACGAGCTGCGTTGGCCGGTCGGGCAATATGAGGACATGTTCACGTTCGACCCGAAGAGCTCCTACCTGATGCCGGCGCATTTCGGCCCTCGACAGTTCGACCCCCGCGCATCGGGTTGGTATCACGATGTCACCGCGATCACGACGTCGTATGTGACCGACCGGGATCAGCTGTCCCAGTACATTCCGGCACCTTTTGTCGTCACCGACGAGGCCGTCGTGACCGTCGTCTACGCGAACAACCGCCGCGTTGATTGGCTCGCTGGCCACGGATACAACCTGATTGGTGTGAGCGCTTCGGTCCGATTCAACGGCGGTGCCGACGTCATCGACGGGCAGTTCACGTTGGTCATGTGGGAGAACCTCACCGACCCCATCCTCACCGGACGCGAGCTGCAGGGGGTTCCGAAGGTCTACGCCGACATCGAGGATCATTCGGTGATCGGTGACGTCTGGAAGACCAGCGCAAGCCACTTCGGCCACAAGATCGTCGATCTCTCCGTTCGCAACACACGTGCGCCGACCGACGACGAGATCGCTGCTGCCGCCGATGGCGGCGAGAACACGTCGATGGGATGGCGCTATCTACCGGGCGTCAGCGGATTCGGAGAGACGACGAGCCAACCGACCGCCTTCCCCTCCGAGAACGTCGTCACCGAAGCGTGGGTCGGCGAAGGTGCTGTCGAGTGGCAGACGCTCTCGTGGGAGCAGAACCCAACACAGTTTCACATCGTCAACGCGCTCGCCGCTCTCCCCGTGCTCGAACAGCGGCCTGCCATCGTGAGCAAGGGCAGCACCAACCTCATCTTGCTCGACGATCTACCGCGGGCGATCTCGTGACCGCCGAGTTCGAGCACGGCGGGCCCATCGGCGAGATCCGCACGGTCACCTACATCGGCGCAGGGATGATGGGCTGCGTCAACTCACTTGTCGCCGCAGTGTCCGGGTACCACGTCGTGTTGCATGACGCGGCCGCTGACATGTTGACCTCGGTCGCCGAACGACAAGCAGGCATCGGTGCCTACATGGTCGGTATCGGGTACTGCACGCCCGCCGCCCTCGCGGCAGGGCTGGGTCGTGTGACCACAGCATCAGAATTGGCCGACGCTCTCGATGGTGCCGACCTGGTCAGCGAGTCGATCTACGAAAATCGCGAAGCCAAGCGCTCCGTGCTCGAGCGGGTCGACAAGCTCGCTTCGCCCACCACGATCATCACGACCAACACGTCCACGCTCATGGTCTCGGACCTTGAAGATGCCGTGGAACGCGGCACCCGCTTTGCCGCGCTCCACTCACACCTCGGCGCACCGCTCTACGACATCGTCGGTGGACTACGCACATCGACCGAAACAATCGACGTCCTCCGTCGCTTCGTCGAAACACTCGGCGGCACACCCATGGTGCTGAAGAAGGAGCACCCGGGATACGTGTTCAACTCGATGAACGGCCACGTCATGCTGATGGCGGTCCACCTTGTTCTCGACCGACACGCCACCGTCGAAGACGTCGACCGAGTTTGGATGACCGACCGCTCTGCACCCATGGGCCCATTCGGGATGATGGACCTTTTCGGTCTGGACCTGATGCGTGAGAGCTGGAGCACACCGACGAAGGACGCACACCGCGAAGCGCTCCGCGAGCGCGTCGAGCCGTTCCTCACCGAGATGGTCGAAGCAGACCGTCTCGGCCAGAAGTCGGGCGCTGGCTTCTACACCTACCCCGACCCCGCCTACCAGCAACCCGACTTCGCCGACGCCGAGCCACCGTCGGAGACCGCGTCGAACGCACTCCTCGGCGCGCTCGTCACAGCAGCGGTGATGATCGAGGTCAAAGGCGTCGCAGACCGCTCCGACATCGACGCGGCATGGCGCGCGGCGACGGGGCAAACCCTCGGACCGTTCGGCATCCTCGCAAGCGTTGGTGCGGATTCGTTCATCGCCGTGCTCGACGAGCTTCGGGCGGAGCATCTCATCGCTGCCGAGACGGCCGACACCGTTCGTTTACACCTCCGGTCCACCGGCTGAAGCGCTCCTACCGCCCGCTCAGATCCAGCGTTTCCGACCAGCACGAGCACGACCGACACGCGCTCGTCGTCACGGTCAGGAGTATCCCTGACCGCGCTGGAGAACCGCCGAAGTGTTGGAGGTCCGGCTGCAGACCTGACGGCGCATAATCTCGCCTCGATCAGTGACTCAACACCGCTCCTGATCGGCACCTACGCGAGCGGTTACCCGCTCGAGATCGTGCGCCGCCTCCGTCTCGCACCGGAAGCTCGCGTCAGCCGATCGTCTTGCCAGATCGGGGACGTCATTTCGTGACGCTCGGCTCATCAGTAGACATTGTCTACAAGAACTCGTATACACTGTCTACATGAACGATACGCGTCAGGAACTTCTCGCAGCTGCGAGGGCGCATCTCGATGCGCACGGGCTCGAGGGGCTCACCTTGCGTCAGGTCGCACGGGCGGTCGGGGTGTCTCATGGCGCCCCGTTGCGTCACTTCTCTGGTCTGTCCTCGATGCTGTCGGCGGTGACCGCGGAGGCGTTCGACGAACTCGTCGCGACGGTTTCTCAACACGTCGATGCCGTTGACGCTGATCCGCTTGGACGGCTGCGCGCTGCGGGTCAGGGGTACGTCGATTTCGCGATCGCCAACCCGGGACCGTACGAGCTGATGTTTCGCCCCGAACGTCTGGACAGGACCGACGCCGACTACCTGCGGGCATCACTCGCGGCGTTTGATCAACTCGCTGCGCTCACCGCTGCAGCGCAGGCGGTCGGGTGGCAGGCAGGGATCGAACCCGCCGTGCTGACCGGCGTTCTCTGGGCCGGCGTGCACGGTATTGCGTCGCTCTGGATCCAGGGCTCGCTGCCGATCGCGACTAACACCGACGACCTCGACCAGTTCCTGTCGGTCTTCCAGGTCGACCTCGCCGGACTCCCAACGCACAAGGAGACATGAACATGTTGACCATTCCGTGGACCTCACCAAAGAACCAACCACAGGCCGCCGCACTCGTCCAGATCTCACGCCTCGAGCTTGCTCGAACACGTGACGTTCCCGGGTTTCTGATCGCGGCGCTACGAATTCGTCGCATCGCACTGCGCACTCCCGGAGCCGGCGGACTCTCCCTCAGAGCGCAGCCACTCCGTCGAACGTTCTGGACACTCTCGACCTGGCACGACGAGGCTGCCATCGGCGAGTTCACGCGCTCAGCGGGTCACCGCGCCGTCATGGTCAAGTACCGCGACCGCATGGCTGGCTCTCACTTTCACACGTGGAGCGCTGCTGATGAATCCACCACCAAGCCGAGCTGGGTCGACGCCCACCGACGCTACGAAACGACACAGGTGCAACCATGAACAACAACACCGGCTGGGATCTCGGATTCGCCACCGAGGCCGAATGGATGCCGTGGGGAGAAGGCAACAACGCCACCGCCCGGATCGTCGCAGTTGCCGACGGCTACCACCAAGTGCTCATCAAAGCTCAAGTCGGCTACACCGGAACTCCCCATGAACACGAACACGCCGAGTTCTCCTACATCCTCGACGGAGTCGTGAAACACAACGGCACAACACTCAGCGTCGGCGACGGGTACGGCGCCGCAGCCGGATCGACGCACGATTCATTCGAAGCGATCACCGACGCCACCTACCTCACGATCTTCAAGCTCTGAACACGGCGCTCACGAACGCCACTCACTCAGCCACAAAGCTCAGCCCATCACTCCGGCCGAACTCACGAAGCGACAACAGATATCCCACGATCGGGCCGCTCGCACAGCACACCAGCCAACTCACATTCCTCGGCACCCGCCGGACCCACCCATATTCACAGCATGAAACGGCGCAAGACCCTGCGCGAGATCGGCACGTATCTCCAGTCCGGTTTGGGGTGTCTTCGATGTAGCTGACGCAGCTTTCTGGTGCGGTGTGGACGCGTTATCTTCAGCCCGTCTCCGACGCACCGCGAGCCCATTCCCCTTTCATTGCAGGCCCTCAAACTCGACGTCAACCGACTTGGACTGCGTCAAGGACGTGTCCACCACGCAGATGCCCAGGTCAGGGCGTTGAAGCTTGGAGCGACTGGAGATAACGAAGCCTCTTTGAGTCAAGGGGCGATTTTGAGGGTGTTGCGGGCGCGACGAGGAGGACCCTCTTGCCAGGCGGCGTGGAGGGTCGTAGCGTTGGTTGTTGGGTCCGGGAGTGACTCGTCCGAAGAGCCGGCTGTTCAGGATGTAGAGCCGGTCACGCTGGATTCGAGGTCGTTCCTGTTCTGTCCTCCCGGGCCCACTTGAACGTCAGCTCTGGTGTCGTGCGTCGGCGACGAGGTGTCGGTAGACGACGTCAGACAGTCGCCGTTTGAGAGCGCGGATGGCTTCTTTGGAGGTCTTGCCCTCGGCGACTTTGCGGTCGTAGAACTCTCGGCCCAAAGTGTTGCGGCCGAGCTGTGAGATCGCGACGACGTGGAGCGCCCAGTTCAGTTTCCGGTTGCCGCGCTGGTTGAGCCGGTGGCGGACTTTGGGACCCGACGACGCCTCGACCGGCGCTGTTGGTTGTAGCTCGCGAAGTGATGCTTGGACTTGAACCGGTCGATGTTGCCGGACTCGCCGATGATCATCGCAGCACAGATCGGCCCGACCCCAGAGATCGTTGTCAACGACGTTGCTGACGCGGCCAACGCGACGGTGATGCGTTGCTTGGACGCATCGAGCAGGTTGTTGTAGCGGTCGATGTCCCCAGCGAGTTCGCTGGCGATCTCTTGGCGCTGACGGCCCATTGCGTCGACGGGTTCGAAGGCGTCGATGACCGCGTTGACCCTGGTCACAGCTGAGATTCGGAACCCGGCGCCGCCGGGAACCATCTCCAACAGCAGTGCGTGGAGTCGACAGCACGCCTTGTTCTTCAACCGGCCCAAGTCGCGGTGTCGCTTCGACAACAGCTTCAACACCCGGGCGTGATCATCCGCGCACACCACGGTGAGATCGTCTGCTCTGAGCGCTGCGATCGCGATCGAGCGGGCGTCGTTGGGGTCGTTCTTTTGCGACTTGCCCGAGCCCAACACACGCACTCTCGAGGCGCGTACTGGTGGCACATCGACAACGGTTTCGCCGGCTGCGACGAGCTGCTGGGCGAGCAGGTAGCCGAGTCCGTGGGCGGACTCGACCGCCCACGTTCGCTCTTCGAACCGGTCAGCCCACTCGCGTAGTCGGTTGGTTTGGGTGGAGCAGGATCGCACTCGGATCTGGTCGAGGACGTGTTCGTTGCTGTCGACGGCGACGGCGGTGTGGGAGCCCTTGTGAGGGTCGATCCCGATGGTGGTGATCATGGCAGGTGCCTTTCTCGGTGGTGGAAACCGGGGTGGGCACTCCTGATTCGGGTTGATTGTGCTCGCGCCTCTTTCGAGCCACACCACGGCAAGGAAACCGGTCGGCAAGCAATTCGATAGAAAGCCAACCCAGCAGGGCAGCAGGCACTTAGAGAGCCCACCGACCGGCAACCTCGAACGCTACGACAACCGCCGCAACGCACCCCACCATCATGAATCAGGCACTTATGCGGGTAGTCGCCTGCGCCATAACGTGCTTGGATCGGTGGACTGAGAAATGCTCGACCGCCGCTCGCGTAGTGTGTTCGCATGGCTAGGCCGACCGACGATGATCACGCCGAGGCACTTCGTCGATTTCTCGCCGGGCTCGCGCGTGGTGATGATGCGAACCAGCTCGTCGCCGACATCGCTGACCTGCACGTGCAGCACAACACGTTCCCGGGCGAAGTGTTCATGGAACTCGCCGCCGACGCCCTCGCCGTCGCTGGGGTCGAACGCGAACCCGGTGTCGCCTACCGAGAGCTGTTATCGACGTACCTGCCCGAGGTTGCGTTCCGGGGCAAGGAGCATCGACGGATCCAGTACGCAGTCCTGACCGCGCATGCCGTGCATGGCGGTCTCGAACCGGACCTACTCGACGAGGTCACATACTGGATCGAGCAGTACTGGATCTACGCGCTGTACGCCGCTGTGGCCATCGTGCGGGCAAGCGCCGCCGGCGCTGATATTCCGCTTGATTCGATGCTCGCCGACCTGGGCACCAAGCACGCGATCGACATCGCCTGACCGTCGCGTCGACGTGCCCGACACGGTTCTGAAAGCCGGGCCGAGGTCATCGTCCCAGGCCTTGAGAGGGACGGCGGGACAGGTGTCGGAGTCGTCGCATCGCTGCGGCGGCAGGATCCGACGGCCGTGCGACCGGCTGACTACCGAGTTTCCCGAAGCGTCCGTCGGTGTCTTCCCTGAGTTGTCGGCGACGTGCGAGTGCACTCAACTGGTCGGGATGTCGTCGGAGTGCTCGCGCCACGGCGCCCGTCGGAGTCCATTGGTCGGCGATCTCGGTCGGGCCGTGCTGTTCGAGATCGAACGCCGGCGGCGCCGCGTGAACGCGGTTCGCGTCGCGACCACGTGTCATGGCGACGTACAACTGCTTGGAGTTGGTCCGCTCATCGATAATCACATGGGCCTCATCGACGGTCGCACCCTGCGCTCGGTTGATCGTGGACGCGTAGTCCACACTCAGGTGACCGGCCTCGACATACTCGGCTGGGAGTGCCTGGTGATCGCCAGTCTCTCGATGATGGAGGTAGAGCTCGTCTCGGGTCCCGGCGAGCACGGTCCAACGGTCGCCGTTGCGCACCCAACCTTCGTTGTCGGACCCGTGGGTGAGACGGCGGTCGTTGGCTCGGGTCACCACCGGCTGACCGGCAAAGAACCGATGCCCACCAATCTCGATCGCGTCGGCCGGATCGAGCTGGCCGGCATCGAGGAGCCGTTCGGTCATAGCCGCATTGATCTGCTCGACGACCCTGTTGGTCGGCGCCATCACGAGCACATCGCGGCCCTCGACATTGCCAACGAACGCTGCATCGACGACCGCCGCGATCGCCACCTGCTCGTCGGCGTATCCGTGGATCCGATCGCGGGTCTCGTACGCCTCGACTGCTGAGAGGTCGCCGTCGCGGAGAAGCAGCGAGGCGTCGGCTTCCCATTGATGTTCGAAGCGATGGAGCGTGTCGAGTTCGACCGTCAGCACGTCGGTGTGTTCGACGAGTTCGGCAAACATGCCACCCGCATCGACCGCGTCGAGCTGGCGATGGTCGCCAACGAGGATCGTGCGCCAGTGATTGCGCTGTGCGATCCGGGCGTAGGTGTGGAGCAGTCGGCTGTCGACCATGCCCGCTTCGTCGATGATCACGACCGACCCAGCCGGCAACACCCACGGCAGGTCCAGCGACTCGCGCCGTTCGATCCACTTCGTGTGATGTTCATAGACGAGCTTGTGGAGCGTGTCGGCTCTGATCGCTGCGCCGTCGGCGAGTTGTTGAGCCGACGACGCCGACGGCCCAACGCCGAAGACTTCGACTCCGGCGCACCGCCATGAGTCGACCGCAGCCGCCAGCATCCGTGTCTTGCCCGCACCCGCCGGGCCGACCACCGTCACGACCGGACGGGTCGTGTCCAACATCGTGATCACTGCGTCGGACTGGCTCGCATCGAGCTGAACCATGGCATCGGTGTTGGGTTCGAGGCGCTGATGGCCGGCCATCGCCGGGGTGGTCGCCCATTCGACGAGTTCGACCTCACGACGAAGATGACTGGCCATCGGACCCGGTCAGCACTGCGTTCGAGATCAAGACATGATCGTGAAGCTGAGGATCCAACGCCCGACTCGTGCGATGCCGATACCGCACGCCGAACACACCATCAGCGTCGACGACCGCTGCCCCGGCATGGCCGGTGCGCGTGTACGCGATGCGTGGTGAGATTGACTCGATGGCCTGCTCGACTGCGGCCGTGTGTGCCGCGTCGATCGCAGCGGCCACGTCGGGCCCGCCGAGGGCATGAAGCAGGCTCACCGACTTCGGAGCCGAGAAGGTGAGATCGAACGCCGTGACCGACCGCTCCGCCACCGTCGTCCTCCCGAGCTTCGATCCGTCCGGAGAGCGCTTCTCTTCCAGCAACAACTTGGAGTCAACCGCAGTCGCCAGACTGCCGGCGACAGCCCCAACAAGATCGCAGCGACCGATCCAGACACCCGGCGCATCGCCGTCGCCCGCGAAATAGTCCTCAACTCCG